>QFCE01001614.1_pt1:132500-185000 | contig 255471 bp, 241 predicted proteins | sample 5346091 | NCBI WGS metagenome assembly QFCE01 (sample SAMN09062252, study PRJNA434731) | Human gut metagenome, whole genome shotgun sequencing project. | isolation source: stool timepoint A chromium assembly | host: Homo sapiens | collected 2015 | reverse complement strand
CGCCTCCAAAAGAGTAACGGAGGCGCTCAAAGGTTCGTTCAGCACGGATGGAAATCGTGCACTGAGTGTAAACGCATAAACGAGCCTAACTGCGAGAATGACGGTTCGAGCAGTAACGAAAGTTGGAGTTAGTGATCCGGCGGTATGTGAATGGAAATGCCGTCGCTCAACGGATAAAAGCTACCCTGGGGATAACAGGCTGATCTCCCCCAAGAGTCCACATCGACGGGGAGGTTTGGCACCTCGATGTCGGCTCATCGCATCCTGGGGCTGAATTCGGTCCCAAGGGTTTGGCTGTTCGCCAATTAAAGCGGTACGCGAGCTGGGTTCAGAACGTCGTGAGACAGTTCGGTCCCTATCTGTTGCGGGCGCAGGAATATTGAGAGGAGCTGTCCTTAGTACGAGAGGACCGGGATGGACGTACCGCTGGTGCACCAGTTGTTCTGCCAAGGGCATAGCTGGGTAGCTAAGTACGGACGAGATAAACGCTGAAGGCATCTAAGCGTGAAACTCCCCTCGAGATAAGTGTTCCCATCCTTCGGGAGTAAGGCCCCTTGTAGACTACAAGGTTGATAGGTCAGGAGTGGAAGTGCAGTAATGTATGGAGCGGACTGATACTAATAGGCCGAGGGCTTGACCTTAAATGTTAGGTAACCTCGAAAGATAGCTTGCGAGTAGGATTGTTCAGTTTTGAGGGTGTAAAGACCTTCTAAAAAGTTTTCTGAGAGAGAAAACAGCGAAGAAGATAGCGCGTGAGCGCAGGTAAAGCTTCTTTTGCATACTTTTCTTCTCGAAGAAAAGTATGCACCATTAGCTCAGTTGGTAGAGCAACTGACTCTTAATCAGTGGGTCCACGGTTCGAGCCCGTGATGGTGTACCAGATTCGGTGCGCTGTGGGTTCGAGAGAGTCCACAGCGGAACCGAGAAATACCGGAAGTATAACTGTTATGGCCCGTTGGTCAAGCGGCTAAGACGGCGGCCTCTCACGCCGCAAACGGGAGTTCGATTCTCCCACGGGTCACCAAATTTCTTCAAGAAAGATGTTGACAGCAGGCTGATGGTATTACAAAGTGAGTTAGCGCGAAAGCGTTTCTCATATATATAAGGTTTCTTTTGAACAAGAGCGCGCGTAGCGCGCAGGTAAAGTTTTCTTTGCTTACTTTCTTGTTCACAAGACAGTAAGTGCGTGATTATTGTGACGAGGGTACACCTGTTCCCATTCCGAACACAGTAGTTAAGCTCGTTTACGGTGACAATACTTGGCTGGCGACGGCCCGGGAAGATAACTCATCGCGCACACCGAACACCGACTCGAAAGAGTCGGTGTTTTGTTTTCGTTAAGAATCCCCCGTTCGCTGGAATTCACCTCTCCTTATATGATATAATAGTCCAAATTGGTATTTTATCGCGAAGCAGGGGGTCGAGAATGAACAAAATTCTGAAAGAAAAAATCAGCGAGTCGGTGTCGTCTGTCCTGCCGATCACGATCATCGTGCTGCTGCTCAGCGTGACGATCACACCGATGCCGGTCGGCACGATGGTGCTGTTTTTGACCGGTGCGGCGCTGCTCATCGTCGGCATGGCATTGTTTTCGCTCGGTACGGACGTATCTATGACGCCTATGGGCGAGGGCATCGGCGCACAGCTGCCGCGCATGAAAAATCTGTTCATCGTGATATTCATTACGCTCATCATCGGCGTACTCATCACGATCGCGGAGCCGGATCTGCAGGTGCTGGCCGGTCAGGTGCCGTCCATTCCAAACAATGTGCTGATCTGGACGGTCGCGGTCGGCGTCGGTCTGTTTTTCGTGCTGGCTATGTTGCGTACGCTGTTCAAGATTCGTCTGTCGCTGCTGCTCATTGTGTTTTACGCGGTGGTGTTTATCCTGTCGGCTTTCGTGCCGAATGAGTTCGTTTCTGTGGCGTTTGACTCGGGCGGCGTGACCACCGGACCGGTCACCGTACCGTTCATCATGGCGCTCGGTGTCGGTTTAGCCTCCATCCGAGGCGATAGCGGCGCACAGGAGGACAGCTTTGGTCTGGTTGCGCTGTGCAGCATCGGGCCTGTACTGGCGGTGCTGCTGCTCGGCATTTTCTATCCGACAAACGGTGCAGGCTACACGGCAGTGACCGTGCCGGATGTGGAGGACACCCGTCAGGCAGCACACACATTTGTGGTGGAGCTGCCCGCGTACATACACGAGGTTTTGTCCGCACTGGTGCCAATCATCCTGTTCTGCGCGGTATTTCAGCTTATTTTCCGCAGATTTCATGCCATGCAGCTGCGCAAGATCGGCGTGGGCTTTGTGTACACATTCACCGGCCTGTCGCTGTTTTTGACCGGCGTAAACGTCGGATTTATGCCCGTGGGTCATTATCTCGGACAGCAGCTGGCGCTGAGCGGACATGAATGGCTGCTGGTGCCGCTCGGCATGCTCATCGGCTATTTTCTGGTAACTGCGGAACCGGCCGTGCATGTGCTCAACCGACAGGTCGAGTCCATCACAAACGGCGGTATCTCGCAGAGAGCGATGATGCTCAGCCTGTCCATCGGCGTGGCCTGCTCGGTTGGCATGGCTATGCTGCGCGTATTGACAGGCATTTCAATCTATTATATACTGGTGCCGGGCTATCTTGCCGCACTGGGACTGACTTTCTGCGTGCCGAAAATTTTCACCGGCATTGCATTTGACTCGGGCGGCGTTGCGTCCGGTCCGATGACGACCACATTCCTGCTGCCGTTTGCCATGGGCGCGTGTGAAGCACTCGGCGGCAACGTGATGACTGACGCCTTCGGTATTGTAGCCATGGTAGCCATGACTCCGCTGCTTACCATTCAGGTGCTGGGTCTCATCTATAAAAAGAAACAGAACAGCGAGGATGCGTCCGATGTTTCCACAGAGGATGAGGACAGCATCATCGTTTTGGAGGGAGCAGAGCATGAGTGAAAACCGACCGCAGATGACGGTTCAGAGCGCGGTAGAGGTCGTGGCGGCCGTTGTTGACGTGGAGCAGGGCGAAAAGGTGCTGCGTATCTATCGTGAGGAACAGGCGCCGGTGGATTTTGTGTGCATGGCACACGGCACGGCGCGCACGGAAATGCTCGACCTGCTCGGCATCGGTGAAACGGCAAAGGCCATTGTGATGTGTATGGTCAGCCGTCAGACCGGCGTTCGCCTGCTCAAAAGGCTCGGACGCGAGCTGGAGATGCGATATCCCGGACGCGGAATCGCGTTTGCCATTCCGATTACAGGCATTGGTCTGCGGTGGCACAAGCTGCTGACCGCTGCAGACGAGGAGCAAAAGGAGGTCAGCCGGATGCACGAGACAGAGAAGAACGACGGTTTTGACGTTGTAGCAGTTGTGATGGAGCGCGGCTATACCAACGTGGCGATGGATGCGGCGCGAAAGGCCGGTGCACGCGGCGGCACGGTCATTTCAGCGCGCGGTATTGCGGAAAATGAGGTTAAACGATTTTTCGGTATCGAAATTCAGGCCGAAAAGGAAATCGTGTTCCTCGTGGTGCGAAGCGATGAGAAACAGCAGGTTATGACGGCGCTGATGCAGGCGGTCGGAATGAAGACCCGCAGTCATGGCATTGTGCTGTCAATGCCGCTTTCGGCAGCTATCGGCTTGGCGGACTGATAATGGAAAATGGAGAATGGAAAATAAGCGTCTGACGTTTGCTTTCTGTTCTCCGTTTTTTATTGTGTTATTTGGCGGGAAACGGCGGGAACCATCCCGCTCTGCACAATTTATCCCGCAGGGGAGCACAGCATGCTCTCCCGTAACACAAAAGAGAGGAATGCTCCCTTCAATTTCCAATCTTCATCTTCACTCTGATAAAATAGTATGATATAATGAGGGCAGTAATTTTCACAGGGAGAACCCCTGACAGGAGTAGATAACCATGATAAATGAGCACATGATGGATTTAGGCAGCCGTCGTTCGACGATCCGCGAGCTGTTCGAGTACGGGAACAGCCGTGCGGCGATCGTTGGCCGCGAGAACGTATTCGATTTCTCGATCGGCAACCCGAACGTACCCGCCCCGGAGGCCGTTCGTCAGGCGATTTACGCCGAAGCGGCAGGTGATCCGGTTGCACTGCACGGCTATACCTCGGCACAGGGCGCCGCAGACGTGCGAGGCGCACTGGCGGACAGCCTCAACAAGCGTTTCGGCACGGACTACACCGGCGACAGCCTGTACCTGACTGCAGGCGCGGCAGCCGCGCTCTCTTGTGCGTTCAAGGCGATTGTCTGCGAGGGTGACGAGATTGTTGTGTTTGCACCGTATTTTCCGGAATATAAAATGTTCATCGAAAGCGGTGCCGGTGCCAAGTGCGTCATTGTGCCGCCGTCTATCGCGGATTTTCAGATTGACTTCGGTGCTCTCGAACAGCGCCTGAATGAGCACACCAAGGCGGTCGTTGTCAACTCGCCGAACAACCCGTCCGGTGCAGTGTACTCCGAGCAGACTATCAAGCGCCTTGCCGACATGCTGCGCGGCAAGGAGAAGGAATACGGTCACCCGATTTACCTCATTTCGGACGAGCCGTACCGCGAGATCGTATATGATGGCGTGCAGGTGTCGTTTGTGCCGCATTTCTATGACGATACCATTATCTGCTACTCGTACTCCAAGTCGCTGTCGCTGCCGGGTGAGCGTATCGGCTATGTGCTCGTACCGCCGGCAGCCGCCGACAGCAAGGCGCTGTACGCTGCGGTCTGCGGTGCCGGCCGCGCACTCGGTTATGTTTGTGCGCCGAGTATGTTCCAGCGCGTAGCGGCACGCTGTGCCGACCAGACCAGCGATATTGCGGTCTACCAGACCAACCGCGACCTGCTCTTTAACGGTCTGACCTCGATGGGGTATCACTGTGTCAAGCCGGACGGCGCGTTTTATCTGTTCCCGCAGACGCTCGAGGCGGACGACCGCGCCTTCAGTGAACGCGCAAAGAAATATGACCTGCTGGTCGTTCCGGGTGCGGATTTCGGTGCCCCCGGTCATATGCGAATTTCTTACTGTGTGAAAACTGAGACCATCGAGCGTGCGCTGCCGCTGTTTGAGCGACTGGCGAAGGAGTATCACTGATTTATTATGTAAAGTTCACAAGTGATTTCGGTTAATTATGTACAAGATGTCAAACGGTATTGTGCAATCCATACAAAATAATAACGCTTGTATTGTAGGATATTCATAAAATCTTGCTCTTGTATTCTTTTCAGGGAAAGTGTATTATAATACCAGAGATCAGGAAAGGATCTCAAAAATACAATCACTTGAATCACTGAAAAGGAGTGCAAAGATTATGGGTATGAGAAGTTTCTTCAATGGACTGGTAAACGCTCGCATGGTAGAACTGGAAAGCGAACACATCAACGCTAAGACCATGAACCGTACCAATCGTCGCGGCAAGTAATCGTCTGATTAAAAAAAACATCACACGAGGAGCCGTAACCGTACATGACAACTGAAGACAGTAAGTGAAACCCTTCCGAGGACAACATTCGGAAGGGTTTTTCTTTTGATGAAGGCAATACCGCACAATTAAAGCTGCGGCGCTTTACGGAAATTTTGTGTCCTGATGTCGTTCCGGCTTTACGGTAATACACAAAGTATTACCGCAAAACCGCGCCTAATCAGTACGCAAAATTTGCTCGTAAATCGCTCTTGTTCAATTATGCGGTATTGCCTTATCCGGTCGGATGCTCCTGCGCGAACTCAATCTGGCGGCGGAAGAACGCAGCGCGTTCCTCGAGTGTGGACGGCCGGATGCTGTGCTTGCCGCAATCCGGGCAGACGCGGGTTTCAGCGCTGCCGAAGAAGATAAAGTGGCAGCATTTGGTGTCGCAAGTGTAAATCATGGCTTCACCTCGCTTTTACTGAGGACAGTGTACCACAGAGAAAGTCCGATAAAACTCCCTTTCTTGCAGGAGCATAGGGAAGTATGGTATACTGATAGCACCAATCATAAAAAATTTGTCTGGGAGTATCAAAATGGGGGAACAAAAACGCAGTCTGTTACGTCAATTATATTTACCGGCGGTTTTATGCACCGCTCTCTGGGGCAGTGCGGCGCCGTGCGTCAAGCGCGGGTACGAGCTGTTCGCCGTCTCGGTTGACGCGCCGTTTTCGCAGCTTGTATTCGCCGGCTGGCGGTTTGCGCTGGCGGGAATTCTTGTGCTGTTCGTGACCCGGCTGAAAGGGCACCGGATCGTGCCCAAACGGGACGAAATCAAGCCGATTCTGGCGATCAGCCTGTTTCAGAGCATGCTGCAGTATGTGTGCTACTACATCGGTCTGAGCGGTACGACCGGCACCAAAGGCTCGGTGCTCTCCGGCACGCAGACGTTTTTTGCGCTGCTGCTGGCGCATTGCCTGCTGCCGAATGACAAGCTCAACCGACGGAAAACGCTTGGCTGCATCTGCGGCTTTGCGGGCGTGCTCGCGCTCGGACTGGGCGGACTGAACGGCTTCAACCTCACCGGTGACGGTCTGGTGCTGCTGAGCGCGGTCTCGGCGGGCGCGGGCGCGCTTGTCTCGCGCATTTACACGCCCGGCCGTGATCCCATGCTGCTGACCGGCTGGCAGCTGCTCATCGGCGGCTGCTTCCTGCTGGGTGTCGGCACGATGGGAGGAGGCGCACTCGGTCGGGTGACGCTCGGCGGCGTTCTGCTGCTTGGCTACATGATTGTGCTGTCTGCGGCAGCGTTTACCATCTGGACGGCACTTTTGGGTAAATTTCCGGTCGGAAAGGTCAGTCTGTTCGGCTTCCTGATTCCGGTGTTCGGCACGCTGTTCTCCGCGCTCGTGCTCGGCGAGAATATCTTCACCGCACGCAATCTGGCGGCGCTCGTGCTGGTCAGCGGAGGTATTGCGGTCGCAAACTCTGCAAGTACGAAAAAATAACACCGCAGACGGAATTGCGGTGCATAAAGGGTTAATCTATGGTATTTAGTTCTGCAATTTCGCTGTTTTTCTTTGTGCCGATCGTGTTTCTGCTCGATCGCAGGCTGTCGGACGTGGATGCGAAAAACACCTGGCTGCTCCTCGCAAGTCTGGTGTTCTACTCGTTCGGACAGGTGTATTACCTGCCGTTGCTGCTGCTCTCGGTGGCGCTTAACTACGTTTGCGGACGGCTGGCCGCAGGAAAGTACGCCAAACTCGGTGTCACACTCGCGGTCATCGGCGGGATAGGGCTGCTCGCCGTGTTCAAGTACGCGGATTTCGCCATCCGCACAGTGAACGCACTGTGCGGGCTGCACCTGCCGCTGACCGGCATTGCGCTGCCCATCGGTATCTCGTTCTTCACCTTCCAAGGGTTAAGCTACGTTATTGACGTGTACCGGGAGCCGAAAATGGTCTCGCACTCATTCAAGAAGGTGCTGCTGTACATCGCGTTTTTCCCGCAGCTGATCGCCGGGCCGATCGTCAAATATCACGACATCGAGCAGGAGATCGACAGCCGCCGCACCACTCCGCAGGAGACCGCACTCGGCATCCGCCGGTTTATCTGCGGTCTGAGCAAAAAGCTGCTGCTGTCGAACACGCTCGGTCAGATGGCGGATACCGTGTTCGCGCTGCCTGCCGGAGAGATCGGCATGCTGGCAGGATGGACGGGCGCCATTTGCTACACGCTGCAGATCTACTTCGATTTTTCCGGCTACAGCGATATGGCCATCGGTCTCGGACGCATGTTTGGCTTCCATTTCCGCGAAAACTTCAATTATCCGTACACCGCGACCACCATCAAGGAGTTCTGGCGCCGCTGGCACATTTCGCTGTCCGGCTGGTTCCGCGACTACCTGTATATTCCGCTCGGCGGCAACCGAAAGGGCAATGCGCGGACGTGGCTCAACCGGTTTCTCGTATTTTTCGCAACCGGCCTGTGGCACGGCGCAAGCTGGACGTTCGTCCTCTGGGGACTGTGGCACGGCTTGTTTTCCGTGCTTGAGGACTGCGGCGCGATTCCGGTAGACAAGCTCAAGGGCAAGCGCATCGGACAGCTGTACACGCTGCTCGTGGTCGTGCTCGGCTTTACGCTGTTCCGTGCGGACACGCTGGCGCAGGCCGGCGCCATGTATGCCGCGATGTTCTCCGGCATTGGTCTGCACTGGCTGGGCACGGCGGCTGTCTGGGCAAAATTTACACCTGCGTTTGCACTGACGCTGTGTCTTGCACTGCTCCTGTGTACGCCTGTGGCCCGTGAGCATACGCCGAAACGTGAGAGTGTGACGTTCATCGGCTCTCTGGGTTTGCTGCTGCTGTGCATGATGTACCTTGCGGCAGGCTCGTTTAATCCGTTCATTTACTTCCGATTTTGAGGTGAAATATGAAATATAAATGGTTTACAGCGGCGTTTTTGTCGCTGTGCCTGATTCCGGCGGCGGGTATGCTCGTGCTGCCCGAGCAGCAGGCGGCAGGAAATGAGCATCTCACGCCCAAGCCGAGCCTGTGGAACGCGCAGACCGGCTGGAACGCAGACTTTCTCGGCGGCCTGACTGATTATGTTGCCGACCATTTCGGCTTCCGGCAGGAGCTTGTCACCGCGAACGCCGCCCTGCAGACCAGGCTGCTGTGCACCTCACCTGCTGAGGACGTCATTTACGGTACGGACGGCTGGCTGTACTACGCGAAAACGCTCGATGATTATCAGAATCACGCAACGCTGACCGAGAGTGAGGCGCAGCAGCTGGCGCAGACGGTAAAATCCATGCAGGACTACTGCGAAAGCCGCGGCGCGCGCTTTCTGTTCACGATTGCGCCGAATAAAAGCTCGCTTTACCCGGAGCACATGCCTGCGCGCTACCTGACCGAGGATGCGGACGGCAGCTACGAGCGCGTGCTGCCGTATCTCGAGCAGGAGGGCGTGAACTATGCCGACCTGTTCTCCGTGTTCCGCGCACACGCAAACGTGCTGTATTATAAGACCGACTCGCACTGGACGAACCGCGGCGCCGCGCTCGCACACGATTATCTGATGAACACGCTCGACTTGCCGCATACGGCGTTCACGGACGCGGACTATACGACCGAGCGGAGCCACAGCGGCGATCTTTACCAAATGCTGTACCCGAAGGGCACACAAAAGGAGGAAACGCAGGTATATCAGACCTCGTTTTCGTATGTGAACCAGCCGCGCTCGGACGAGGATATCCTCATGCAGACCACACAGGAGAATGCGCTGAACGGCCGTCTGCTGCTGTGCCGCGATTCGTTCGGCAATGCGCTGCATCCGTTTCTCGCAGAGGATTTCCGTGAGGCGATCATCACCCGGCAGATGCCGTATCCGCTGGAGCAGGTGCAGAAGGGCGATACGGTCATCATCGAGATTGTCGAGCGAAATCTGCCGAATATACTAAAATATTCACCGGATTTGGGGAACAAAACCGAACCGTAATCCGTCTAATCAGTATCCGCAGGAGAAATAAACAATATGGAGGAAATTTTATGAAAAAGCTGACAGCCATGCTGCTGGCACTAACGCTCTGCTTTGGCCTTGCTGCGTGCGGTGGCAACACTGCACAGGACGATACCAAGGACGAGAGCCAGACCGTCCAGACCGGCAAAACCGAGGATAAGAAGGACGAAGCGAAGACCGAGGAGAAATCCGACGAGGCCAAGACCGAGACTAAGACTGACGATAAGACCTCGGCCGACAGCAAAACCGAGGATAAAACCAACGAAACCAAGCCGGTGACGAGCAGCACGAACACCACGACCGCAAAGCCGTCTGCTTCAGCGGGCACGAGCAAGCCGTCTGCCTCGACGAGCAAACCGGCGGCATCCGCTCCGGCAAGCAAGCCGGCACAGAGCAAGCCTGCGGCAAGCGCTCCGGCTGAGACCAAACCCGCAGAACCGGCGAAGCCGACTGCCTCTCAGGCGAGCGGGTACGTCGGCTCGTCCGCATCCGCACTTGAGAGCGCACTCGGCGCACCGACATCCAAGAGCTATTCGCCGAGCTGCATGGGCGAAGGCGAGGACGGCATCTGGACGTATGACGGGTTTACCGTTTATACCTATAAAGAGGGCGGTTCGGAGACTGTCGAAGCGGTTCAATAAATTAGCAGTTAGTAATTGACAATATGGTTTTATGTTTCGCAGGGGAGGCCGGTGGCCTCCCTTGTTCGCGTTCTGCAGAGGTAAAATGAAAGGGCAGACCAATGGTCTGCCCCTGAGGAGGATAAAATTCCTAATTACGGATTTATCAGAGAATGCGTCTCTGCGGTTTATTCGCTACCTGCTTTACGGCCTTGCACGGCACGCCGATGGCAAGCATACCTGCCGGTATATCCTCCGTCACAACGCTGCCTGCGCCGATGACGGCGTTATCACCGATGGTGACGCCCGGGCAAATCTGCACGCCCATGCCAATCCAGACGTTATTGCCGATGGTGACCGGCTTGGCATATTCCAGTCCGGCGTTGCGCTGTGCAACATCGAACGGATGGCCTGCGGTCGAGATACAGCAGTTCGGGCCGATGAACACATGGTCGCCGATGGTGACCGGCGCCGCGTCCAGGATCACAAGGTTATGGTTGGCATAAAATGCACGGCCGACACGCGTATGGCTGCCGTAATCGACAAAAAACGGCGGCTCAATGACGATATCGGGCGCACAGGCACCTAAAATGGTATGCAGAAGGGCGTTTTTCTCCTCCTTCTGGGAGGAACGGAGTGTATTGTAATCCATGCACAGGTCGCTGGTCTGCGCACGCGCTTCGAGCAGCGCAGGGTCGCTGTTGGCGTCGTACAGCAGGCCGGAAGCGGCTTTTTCAAGTTCGGTCATCGTCAGGGTTCCTCCTTAATTCTGGTGGCGTACCAGTTCATAATCATCGCCGGAGCGGTAGTACGGACAGCTTTTGCCGGTCTGCATCAGGCGGTAAAATTCGTCCTCATCCAGATAGGCTTCGCATACATATTCATCCATTTCATCATCGTAGACGTTGTAGGCGCAGTCGTCACAGGTTCCGGTCATCGGTCAGCGCTCCTTTCGATTTGGTCGATTGCGGACTGCAGAATAGCCTCGGGGTCGTTGCCGCAGATGTCGAGACACTCCGCATAGATGAGTCGGGTCTCGCGGATACCGAAGTATTCTTTGGCCATAGCGGTCAGATAGTCGAAGCTGAACCGCGGGTCGTACGCGCCGCCTGCGGTGGTGATGTAGGTCAGACTGCGGGTGCGGCACAGGCCGCACGACTGTCCGTGGTCGTTGTAGGCGCTGACAATGCCGGGGACATAAATGTTCTCAATGTAGGTTTTCAGCTGTGCCGGAAAGCCCAGGTCCCAGTAGGGAGCGGCAATGATGATATCGTCGGCATCGGCGAACTGGTGGGCATAATCGAACATCGGGTCGTGCCATTTGCCGCCGGCAATGAGCGATTCGCGGTGAGCAAGCCGTTCACGGTCGAGCGGGACAAGCGGCTGATCGTATATGTTCAGCTCAGTGACGTCGCTTATGCGTGCGAGATAGGCGCGCGCCAGCCGTGCCGTCCGCGACTCTGCCCGCGGACAGGCGTTGATGTAGAGTGTCATGGTATCCTTCCTTCTTCTTGTTCCTAACTATATAGTATAGCAGAAAAATGAGAAATTAGGAATTAGTAATTAGAAATTATTGTGAGAATGAATCGTTTACCCTGGGATGCTCAATAAATTAGCAGATTATTTTATGCTGTTTACCAGAGCCTGCCAAACTGCGGTATCGAAAGCTTCATCCGCGATAAAGCAATAGCTATACTTGCTATCCTTCCACTCGACCGCGGTATAACCTGTCTCGGCATAGAGAATCGCGTCCGTACCCTCAAGTTTCTCGCCGGAAACGGTGTGGTTCATACCGGTCAGCGCGTCCTCGCCTTTACCCATGCAGTATTTAAGTGTATGTCCTTCCGCGTCCGCATACACAACAACAGCCATGCCGAACTGATCGGATGCCGAGTCGAACGCATAGCCATCCGGCAAGGTCTGCGGCAGCGCCAGCGGGAACGACAGAGCGGCAGCCAGCTCATCGGTGGTGGCGTACTCCTGCGGGGCTGTTGCTACAACAGGAGGTTTATTCCCTTCTCCATGCGGAGGACGTGGATCTGCATATGCAATATCGACCGATGTGATAGCAGCGGCAATAATTCCGATCAGCATGCAGGCGACTTGCAAACCGTATTTTCTCCAGACAGGCGGTTTGCGCACCGGCGGTTTATCCAGCGCATCATGCAGGCGCTGCTCGAGGTCGGGAGACGGATTGACGTGCTCCATCAAACGGTTGTATTTATTCATCGAAATCATACGCCTCCTTCAGTGTCTCTTTGAGTATACTGCGTCCTCGGTGCAGCAGGGAACGCACGGTGCTCTCCTTCTGTCCGAGAATGCGTGCGATTTCCGCGGTAGAATACCCTTCATGATAGAACAGATGAATGGGTTCGCGGTACTTAGACGGCAAAGCGCGCACAGCATCCCACACAAATGCAAGGTTACTGTCTAAGTCAGCGCATGGATAGCTTTCCTCGAGTGTGTCCGTGCGCTTGAACCACGCCGAATTCAGCTTGTTTTTGCTCAGGTTGATGGCAACCCGCAGCAGCCACGCCTTTTCGTGCGCCGGTGATTCCAGTTCCGGAGAAGTGCGCATATACTGCAGAAAGGTGTCCTGCAATACGTCCTCTGCATCGCTTTTGTTGTGTAAGTACGCATAAGCCGCACGAAACACAGCAGTACCCCATCTATCATATAACTGCGAAAGCTGTGCGTGTGCTGCCGCCGAAGCGCGCGCAGGCGCAATCGCCTGCAGAACGGCAAACAGCAGCCGCCGGAATCGGCTGATTGGAATCGTCAGTGTCATAATGTCACATCTATGGATCAATTTGTTTTCTGATCTATATACATTTAATATAACAAAAATGTTGCGTAAGGCACAGAAAAATTTTTATTTTTTCTGCAACATTTCCGATCCGCCGATTGTATATAGGGCAGAACGGCAAATAAAGCGGCCGCAGAAAAATTTTTGAAAAGACTGCAGCATTTTGCAGTTCCTGATTGTATCAATAGCGAACGGCAAAAACACGCAAACAATGAAAGGACGATTTTTATGAAAAAGACGATTTCTATGATGATGGCACTGGCAGTAGCCGGTACGATGGCAGCACCGGCAATGGCGGTAAACGATGAGCCGATGGTGATCGCTCCGGCACCGAACGCACAGAGCCAGCAGGCGCAGATGAAGATTGTTGTCAAGGGCAAGACCATGCCCGTGCAGACGATTTCCGTGAACGGCTGCACGATGGCTCCGGTCCGCGCCATTGCGGAAGCGCTGGGCTTCAAGGTAACGTGGAACGCTGACCGCTCCATCAACATCAACAACGGCAAAATGCAGTCCGATCTGCGCATTGGCGACAACAACTATGTCGTTTATACTGCCGTTGAGGGCATGGCCGGTATGAGCGCACCGTTTTCGCTCGGTTCCGCGCCGATCATCAAGAACAACACCGCGTATGTGCCGATCGACCTGTTCGTGCCGCTGTTCGGCAACGATCCGGCAACCGTAAAGACCAGCGGCGACACCATCACCATTGACCCGGATGCCAAGACCGAGGACGGCGATTCTTCGCAGATCCCGAATCCGCTGACCGCCCATGACTCACTTGCAGAGCTTGCAAAGGCAGTCGGCTTTGACATCAAGGCGCCGACCGTGCCCGCAGGCTACGAGGCAGATGCGTACATTGATATCTCCGGTGAGCTGGCCGAGGTGTTCTATGTGAAGGGCGATGATACGCTCGTGTACCGCGTAAGCAAGGGGGAAGGCGATAACTCCGGCGACTATAACACCTATTCCAGCAAGAAAACCGTGGATGTGAACGGCGTTTCGGTCGAACTGCGCGGCAATGACAAGGTAAATGTCGCAGTCTGGTCGAACGGCGGCTTCGCGCACTCCGTATTGTCCGAGCAGGGTATCGCGGAGGCGGATGTCATCGCGGCGGTCAACAGCGTTTGCTAAAAAGAGTGGAGAGTTGAGAGTGAAGAGTGGAGATTTTTCTCCACTCTTTCTCTTTTACAGGTATACAGAAAAAGAGTGGAAAGCTCTTCACTCTCCACTCTTAAATCTTCACTCTGTGAAATCAGTCCGCCCAGTACTTCGCAACATGTGCCTTGGTAACCTCAGCGGCCTTCTTGATATTCTCCTCGTTGGACAGCTTGTAGTAGTCCGGACGGAACACCTCCATGGTGCAAACGTCGCCTTCAAAGCCGATTTTCTTGAGGGTATCTGCGTAACGCTTGTGATCGAGGCAGTCGCCCGGCTCGCCCGGCCACAGGCGCTTCTCGTCGTTGTTGTAAGCAGCGCCGCACGGCATATTCTCCATGCCGTTCAGGTGCCATACGAAGATCTTCTTGCCGTCGGCCTTCTCGAGAGCCTCGAAAGAAGAAGCCATTGCATGGAAATGATACTGGTCGAGGGTGATGCCGACCAGCGGGTGGTTGACCTCGGAAACGATGTCGTAAGCGTACTCGAAGCGGTTGATGGACATGGTCGGGCAGCCGCAGAACTCGATGGACAGCTTGATGCCGTGCGGCTCAACCTTCTTTACCATCTCCTTGAGAACAGCAACAGCGTCCTCGCGGATCTCGTCAACGGTAGCCGGAACGGTCAGATCCATGGACGGAACGACAACGATCATCTTGCAGCCCAGCTTGTTGCAGTCTGCGATGATCTGATCCAGCTTTGCCATAACGGCGTCCTTCTCCTCCTGGGTCTGCTTCATGTTGAAGAAGATCAGGGCGTTGTAGGACAGCATCTTCAGGTGATGCTTCGGGTCAGCGAACCATGCAGCCAGATCGTCGATGGTGTACTTGCCGGCAGCGATCTCGCGGTCGAGGCACTCGGACTGGATGTCGATGTAGTCAAAGCCGTACTTCTCGCACAGGTCGAGGTCTTCGAGTACGGAGTGGTTTTCACAGAAACGGTTGCAGCCTTCGTTAAAACCGATTTTCATAGCAGTAACTCCTTTTAACGTATCAATTTCGCGTTGTAAAACGCGGTATAGTGGTTAAGGTGATATGCAAGGGCAGTAAAGCAGGAAGCTCTGCCACCCTTGCGAGTGAGTAGCAATGAATAGAAAATATGAGGTGGATTACTTCTTGTAGAAGTCCGGGGTGCCGCCGGTAACAACCTTCTCCGGCACACCGGAGGTCTGGGACTTAACCAGAGCGTCAGCGGTGATGGAAGCAACGTAGCCGTCCCATGCGGAGGAGCCGCCGGTCTCACCCTTGCGTGCGTGGTCAACCCAGTCCTGAATCTCTACATCGTAAGAATCGATGAAGCGCAGGATCCAGTTGTCCTCGATCTTGGTGGAAACCTCGTTAGCGTAGCGAACGGTCGGGAAGGACGGGCACGGCAGGTTTACAACGCCGTTCTCACATACAACCTCGCAGTTGATGTCGTAGCCGAAGCCGCAGTTTACGTTAACCTCGAGCATGTTGATGATGCCGCCCTTGGTCTTCATGATCATGATCTGCGGGTCCTTCAGCGCGTTCTTAACCTTGCTGTTGGTCTTCGGCATGATGCACTGAACCTCGTCCCACTCGTCGTTTACCAGCCACGGCAGAACGTCGATCTCGTGGATTGCGGTATCGGTAACAGCCATTGCGGTGGTGTAGTCGTCGGCAACGCCGTCTGCACGGTGGGTGCACTTGATTACCATCGGGGCACCGAACTTGCCGGAGTCGATCAGTTCCTTGACCTGACGGTAGCCGCGGTCGTAGCGGCGCATGAAGCCAACCTGTACGAGGTGCTTGCCGCCAGCCATCTCGGCCTCAACGATCTCCTTGCCGTCAGCAGCGGTGTTAGCCAGCGGCTTCTCGGAGAATACCGGCTTGCCAGCCTTGATCGCAGCCAGAACCGGACCCTTGTGGAACTGACCCGGGGTGGTAACTACAACAGCGTTTACGTCCGGATCGTTGATTGCTTCGTTGAAATCGGTGTAAACCTTAGTGCCGGCACCGGCGATCTCAGCGCCCTTCTTAGCGCCTTCTTCGAATACGTCGCAGACTGCAACGACCTTTGCGTTGCGGATGCGGTTCTGGATACGCTCAATGTGTTCACGGCCGATCATGCCGCAGCCGATCAGTGCAATGTTCAGGTTTTCCATGATGAATTCCTCCTAAAATGTTGTGTAAAATGGGTGAAAAGGTGGTTTTTTGTGAGAGGTTAGCGCAGACTGTTCTGCGTTTACTTTCGTGTTTACTGATGCACGCATCAGTCGGTACTCGGTGTGTGCATTCCTCATTTTTGAGGTCAGGTTGATTATACATCTGCGTTCACGAGAACGCAATAGGGAATTTTAAAATTTTCAAAAATATTTTACTACCCGGCGGCGAGGATCAAATTCACCGCCGGACAGCGAGGGATCTGCACCGAAAACGGTGCGAAAGGGGAAAGAAAAGGTGTGTGTTGTCTTAAAATCAGGCTGCGATGCCGAGGGGAGAGAACAGGATGTAAATGCCGAGTGCCAGAAGCAGGCCGATGATGGATACGACATGGCGGTACTTCCACGGGGTCAGGTCTACTGCGCCTACGTCGCGGATCTCGTACTCCTCAGCCGGATGATACTTGTTCAGATACCACATGATGAGCAGCTCGATCGGGAACAGAACAGCCATTGCGTACAGATAGTGGATCGGGTTGGAAGAGCCGGGATAGCACGGCTTGATGAGCAGGAACGCACCGTAGCATACAACATGGAACACGGTGATTACCTTCGGCATGTACTTCGGGATGCGCTTGAACATAAAGATGCCGAGGATGGTGCACAGTACCGGCAGGGAAACGAACTGGCTCATGGAGTTCAGGAACGTGGTGATGCCGCCGGCGTACATAACGAACGGAGAGATAACAATTGCGATGCAGCCTGCGATGGTGCCGTAGATCTTGCCGACCTTAACACACTTGGTGTCGGAAGCTTTCGGGTTGATGGACGAACGGTACAGGTCCAAGGTGAACATGGTGGATGCGGAGTTCAGTACCGAGTTAAAGGAGGACAGGATCGCGCCGAACATAACAGCGGCGAAGAAGCCCATTACCGGCTTCGGTACGATCTCAGCGATCAGAGCCGGGTAAGCAAAGTCGATAGCGGAGGAACCGGCAGCAGCCAGCTTGTCCTGAATGGACGGCAGGTAGAATGCGATAACGCCCGGGATTACGAGGTACAGAGGGCCGAGGCACTTAAGGAAGCCGCAGAAGATAGCGCCCTTCTGGCCTTCCTTCAGGCTCTTTGCTGCGAGGGAACGCTGTACAAAGGACTGGTTGGTGCACCACCAGTACAGGTTGTTGAAGAACATACCGGTGATGATCAGCGGCCACGGAACTTCCGGTTCCGGCGCATTCCATGCGTTGATTGCGTTCATTTTGGCCGGATCTGCCTCTACCATGTACTTAATGCCATCCATGATGCCGTGGCCGCCGGTTGCAGCGGACAGAGCCGCGAAGCCGAGGAACGGGATCATCAGACCGCCGATGATAAGGCCGATGCCGTTGATGGTATCAGAAACCGCAACTGCCTTCAGGCCGCCGAAGATGGCGTAGCAGCCGCCGATGATGCCGATGATGAGGCACAGGATGGCAACAGCCATGAACTTGCTGGTGCCGAGGATGCCGGAGATGTCGAAGATCTGCTCGAAAACGACTGCACCGGAGTACAGGATGACCGGCAGGTTGAGGATGGAGTACATAACAACGATTACCAGCGAGAACATCGTCTTGGTGCCCTTGCCGTAGCGCTCCTCCATCAGGGACGGGATGGTCATGGCGCCCATTTTCAGGTACTTCGGCAGGAAGTAGTACGCCAGAACCAGCAGGGTGAACATCGAGCCGACCTCCCATGCGATCGGGCCCATGTTGGTCTTCCAGCTCTGGCCGTTCAGACCGACGAGCTGTTCAGCGGAAAGGTTGGTCAGCAGCAGAGAACCGGCGATGACTACGCCCGGCAGGCCGCGGCCTGCGAGGAAATAACCCTCAGCGGTGTCGAGCTGCTCGTCGCGGGTCTTCCATGCGGAAATGACTGCAACGAGGACTGTGAACAACAGGAACGAGATTCCTGTCCATGCGAGTGATGAGAAGAATGTCATTGATATACCCCCATATCGTTCTCTTGTCGTGTGCATCCGTAACACTCCCAAAGGGATGCACGCGAGCTGTGGTTGGCAAGAAGCCTTTTTCAGCAGGCTTCTGGCGTTCTCGTGAACGCGCATCTTCAAAAATAATTCCCCGATAAAACATAGCATATTTTGAGAAATGCTGTGAATGTTTTGCAAGGGGATTTATTTCGTTGTCCATAGATTATCATGTTATTTGGGATATTTCAAGTCTTAAATGTGAGACTTATTTCGATTTAGTAAACAGTACAAAATTAAGATTGCCTTTTTGTATGAATAGCCACTGAATCATTCACATGTGCGTGCAAAGCGTGCAATATGATAGGCATTTTGCATAAAAACAGAGGGGTCATATTGGGCAATTGCTGTGACGGTCAAGAAAAAGCAAATTCATAGGAAAAAACACGCGAAAAAAACAGTTGCAAGTTGCGTGCATTGTGTTATACTATAAACAGAAAAAAACGAGTGGGCAATACTCACTATATAGTAAGGAGGAAAAAGCATGGCTGTAACCGCACAGCAGATTGCGGAGCTGGCAGGTGTATCCCGCGGTACGGTAGATCGTGCGCTGCACAATCGAGGGCGTGTAAATCCCGAAGTAGCGGCTAAGATTCACAAAATTGCAGCAGAATTAGGGTATAAACCGAATCTAATCGGACAGGCGCTGGTCAAATCCCGCCGGGAGTTCAAGCTGGGTGCGATTCTGCAGTCCACCGAGACGCCGACGATGCAGATCGTGCGTGCAGGCGTGCAGCGCGCCGCAGAGGAGCTTGCCGCCTCGGGCGTGGAACTGATCATGCGCGAAAACCGCGGTCTGGATACCGAAATGGTGCTTGAACACATTGAAGAGCTGGTTTCACAGGGCGTGCAGGGACTGGCTATCGCGCCGAACAACTCGCCGGAGATTCGCCAGTGCATTGATGAACTGTACGAACAGGGCATTCCGGTCATCACATTCAACTCGGATGCGCCGGGCAGCAGGCGTCTTGCGTTCATCGGTATGGACAACTACCGCGCCGGACAGACCGCCGCAGGCTTGCTTCGGCTGATGCTGCCCGAGGGCGGCAAGGTGCTTCCGCTGGCGGGACACTTGAATAATACCGCACATAATAACCGTTTAAACGGATTTATGGATACGATTAACGGTGAAACAGGAAACGAAATTGAACTGTTAGCGTTTCAGCCGTGTTTCGACCGGGACGACTATGCCCACGAGATTACGCAGCACGCATTGCGTGCAAATCCTGACCTGACCGGCATTTACGTTGCGTCCAACGGACAGGTCGGTGCGTGCGCAGCCGTAGAGGAAGAAGGCCGAAAGGGCAAGGTCAAGGTCGTTGCATTCGACCTCAACCCGATGAATATGGAACTGCTCCAGTCGGACAGCTTGAGTTTCGTGCTCGATCAGAAGGCATTCGAGCAGGGATACCGGCCGCCGTTCCTGCTGTTTGATTACCTGCAGAACAGAAAAGCACCGGAAAAAGAACTGCTTTATACGGATATTGCAATTAAAACCAAGTTTAACAGCGATAAACCTGTGGGAATGGAATAAGAAAGAACCGCACATTGTGCGGTTCTTTTTAATGGAAAATTGAGAATGGAAAATGAATACGGTGATTTACTCTAAAGTGTGATTTAATGTTGTGCAAATAACCGCAAATCCGCTGGATTTCAGTGCTTCTGTGAATCTTTTCGCTATTTCTGTGGATACAGTCTCCGCCTGATTGAGCACAACGATATCCGCTAAGTGTTCTGCAATAATGCCTTGCGCGGCCAGCTCCGGCGTGACAATACCGCTCATGTGTGCACCGGTGCGTGCACAGAACAATTCCGGTCGGTGTACGGCTTGTTTGACTGGCTTTCCAAACCCGGATGCGCCCACGACGCACACGGTTTTGCGTGTATTCTCAGGTATGACCGGCTCATGCGAGGCGTGTGCTTTGAGCGGCAGCCGCTTGGAGCCGTCGGCCTCCACAATCACATAGTCAGCGGCGTCCGCGAGCACGGAAAAGGAAAGTGCCGGCGCGGTCAGCTTGCCCTCAGCGGCAGGCGTGCCCATGCAGATCACGCGGTGAAGCGCAAGTGCGCGGCGGACCTGTTCGATGTCATCCGTCACCAACAGGGGAATGCCCGCAAACGGTAAAATGTGCGTGGAAGTCGTCAAAATCACCGTTCCGGATAATTCTTCGGCCAGTATACGCAGTAAAGTTGTTTTTCCGCCGCTGCCGATCACGGCGGTTATGCCTTTTATCATGTGTAATTGTTCACATATTTTCATAAATCCACCTAATACAGCCATGTTTACCGTAGGGCGGGATGACCTCATCCCGCCGGAGGCTGTCGAAAAACTAACGTTTTCCGGCAGCCTCTCGATCGAAACCACGCTTTCGATCGAATTTCGAAGAAAAACCGCGCCTTGCAGGCACATTTTTTCTTCCCTTGTATAAATTCCGAGGTACACAAGGTGAATTGCCGCATAGCGGCAAGAGAGGGTGGCCTGGGCCACGCCCCCGGAATTTATGAATTTGCTCCGCAAATTCTATTTTATGCGTGCTGCCGCACGAAGCACAAGAGTCGAAATTCTGCTTTTTTGACAGACTGGGGCGGGATGACCTCATCCCGCTGTTGTAAATTATCTGCATGTTGTTATATGCGGCGGGGGGGGGGCACCCCGCCCTGCAACCATGCTTTTATAATAGTATTATATCATGTCTGCCACACAGAAAAAATATTGACTTCACTCGACCGATACGCTATAATCATCGGTAGCAATCGTTATAGTTTGCAAAATACAACGAAGATAAACGGAGGAAAACGCCATGTTAGTCGTGATACGCGGTGCGGGAGACATTGCCACGGGGATTGCTTTGCGGCTGTACCGCGCAGGCATTCGTCTGGTGCTGACAGACCTGCCGCAGCCAACGTCGATCCGCCGCACGGTATGCTTTTCGGAAGCGATTCGATTGGGCGAAACAGTCGTTGAGGGCGTGCATGCACGCCGAGCCGATAGCGCAGCCGAAGCGGCAGCACTGACCGAACAGGGCATCATTGCTGTGCTGGCCGATCCGGCGGCAGGCTGTGTGCAGGAACTGCACCCTGATGCCCTGGTGGACGCGATTCTGGCGAAGAAAAACCTCGGTACGCACATCACGGATGCGCCGATCGTCATTGCGGTCGGTCCGGGCTTTACGGCTGGCGTGGACTGTCACGCGGCGGTTGAGACCATGCGCGGGCATACACTCGGACGGGTGCTGTATATGGGTTCGCCGCTGCCGAATACGGGCGTTCCCGGTGTGATCGGCGGCCACGCGGCAGAGCGCGTTCTGCGTGCCCCGGCAGACGGCTTGTTCGAGCCGTGCTGTGAGATCGGCGATCTGGTCGAGACGGGAGACACCATCGCGTACGTTGCGGGAAAACCCATGAAAACCACCATCACCGGCTGTCTGCGCGGTCTGCTGCAGGCTGGCGTACCCGTACATGAGGGTATGAAATCCGGTGACGTTGATCCGCGCGGCAAGCGTGAAAACTGCGATACTGCATCCGATAAGGCGCTCGCGGTCGGCGGCGGTGTGCTGGAAGCATTGCTTCACTTTTCCAACGTCTTTGATTAAGAAATCATAAAATAGAGGAGAAAGCCCAATGAAAAAGAACTGTTTTGCAAGATTTGCAGCAGCGGCTCTGTCGCTGGCAATGCTGGCGGGCTGCGGCGGCGGTGCCTCCCAGAGCACGGACAGCAGCGCGGCCGATAGCAATTCTGCGGATGCCGTAGAGCTGACCGTCTTTGCGGCGGCCTCCATGACCGAGACCCTGAACCGAATCGCAGAGGACTACAAGGCGGTTGACCCGAACGTCACCCTGACGTTCAACTTTGCCTCCTCCGGCGACCTGCTCACCCAGATCAAGGAAGGCGCGGACTGCGACGTATTCATCTCCGCAGCGCCCAAGCAGATGAACGCACTCGACGGCTCTCTCAAGGACGACACCGACAAGAACCCGGACGGTCTGGATGAGCTGCTGGACGGCACCCGCATCGACCTGCTCGAGAACAAGGTAACACTGGCTGTGCCGGAAGGCAACCCGAAGGGTGTGCAGAGCTTTGACGACCTCGCGGACAAGCTGAAGAGTGGTGACGTGCTGCTTGCCATCGGCAACAGCGACGTACCGGTCGGTCAGTACACCCAGAAGATCTTCGCGCACTACGGTCTGGACGAGGCTGCGCTGGCTTCCTCCGGCGTGCTGACCTACGGCTCGAACGTTAAGGAAGTTACCACGCAGGTAAGCGAAGGCGCGGTGGACTGCGGCATTATCTACGCAACCGACGCATTCTCGGCAGGTCTCGACACGGTTGACGAGGCAACTGCTGACATGTGCGGTCAGGTTATCTATCCGGCAGCCGTGCTCAAGAACAGCACGCACGCAGACGAGGCGAAGGCGTTCCTTGACTATCTGACCACCGATGAAGCAGGCAAGGTATTCGAGAGCGTAGGCTTTACCACGTTGGCATAATCTGATACAATAGAAAGGCGAGGGAGCAATCTCTCGCCTTTATTTGCAAAAGGAGACGATTATGGACTGGTATCCATTATATAACTCACTGCGTATCGCACTTATTTCCACGGTTATCATCTTCTTCGCGGGGATTGCGGCGGCCTATTACGTTGCGCGTCTGCCGCGCGTGCTCAAAGGCGTGCTGGATGTGCTGTTCACGCTGCCGCTCGTGCTGCCGCCTACGGTGGTCGGCTATCTGCTGCTGCGCGTGCTCGGACCGAAAAGAGCCGTCGGCGCATGGGCGCTCACGCATTTTAATCTCAAGCTGACCATGGTCTGGTGGTCGGCGATTTTCGCAACCGCCGTTGTCATTTTCCCGCTCATGTACCGCACGGCGCGCGGTGCATTCGAGAGCTTTGACGAAACGCTTGCCGACGCAGGCCGCACGCTCGGCCGCTCAAACACCTGGATTTTCTGGCGGGTGCGCATGCCCTGCTGCAGGCAGGGTATCCTTGCGGGAACGGTGCTCGCGTTTGCGCGTGCGCTCGGTGAGTACGGCGCAACATCCATGGTGGCGGGCTACACGCCCGGACGCACAGCGACCATTTCGACGACGGTCTATCAGCTGTGGCGCACGAATGATGACGCGCTGGCGTTCAAGTGGGTCGTGGTCAACCTTGCCATCTCGGCGGTGGTGCTGCTGGCGGTCAATCTGCTCGAAAAGCGGGAGAGAGGAGTGCGTAAGGCATGGCACTGATCGTGGATATCGAGAAAACGCTCGGAGATTTTCACCTGAAAGTGAACTTCACTGCTGAGCGGGAAGTGATGGCGCTGCTCGGTGCCTCCGGCTGCGGCAAGAGCATGACGTTGGGGTGCATCGCAGGCATCGTGAGGCCGGATAAGGGTCATATCGAGCTGAACGGGCGCGTCCTGTTCGACAGCGAAAAGAAAATCGACCTGCCGCCGCAAAAGCGAAAGGTCGGCTACCTGTTTCAGCAGTACGCGCTGTTTCCACACATGACGGTCGAGCAGAACATCCGCGCGGGCGCACACGCCCGCCCGAAAAACGAGCGGGAGCAGGCGGTGCGGGAGGTTCTGCACGCGTTCCGCCTGAAGGGACTGGAGAACAACCGTCCGAGTCAGCTTTCCGGCGGACAGCAGCAGCGGTGCGCGCTGGCGCGCATTCTGGTCGGGCAGCCCGAGCTTGTGCTGCTCGATGAGCCGTTTTCCGCGCTCGATGCGTACCTGAAATGGCAGGTGGAACTGGAGCTTTCGGACATCCTCCAAACCATTCCGTGCAGCACTCTGTTCGTCACGCACAACCGCGATGAGGTGTACCGCCTGTGCGATACGGTGTGCGTGCTGAACAAGGGAAAATCCGACCCGAAGGAGACGGTCAAGGAACTGTTCCGCGCACCGGCAACCATGGGTGCTGCACTGATTTCCGGCTGCAAGAATGTCTCTGCCGCCGAGGTAAAGCAAGGTGAGACCCTGTTCTGCAAGGACTGGAACGTAACGCTCAAAACCGCGCTGCATGTGCCGGAAAACATCGCTTACGTTGGCATTCGGGCGCATTACTTTACCACAGAGGGCACGGAGAACGCCATTCCGTGCACGGTCGAGCGCGTAGTCGAAAACCCGTTTTCAACCGTGGTCATGCTGCAGACGACAGGCGCAGGCAGGCTGCGGTGGGAGCTGGATAAGGCGGTCTGGGAGACGCTTTCCGGCACGGAAAAGCTGACGCTGTACGTCCGCCCAGAGGACGTTATGCCGCTGACGGAGTGAGCAAAATGCTGGATAATCAAGGAAGAAATATTCGCTATCTGCGGCTGTCGGTGACCGACCGGTGCAATTTCCGGTGCCGGTACTGTATGCCCGCCGAAGGCGTGTGCAAGCGGGAGCACAGCGAAATACTGTCGTTCGAGGAGCTGACCGAGATCGTGCGGACGGCAGTTTCGCTCGGTGTCAGCAAGGTGCGGCTGACCGGCGGAGAGCCGCTTGTACGGCGCGGCATCGTGGACTTGTGCCGCAGTCTGCGTGCCATCAATGGTGTGCGGGAGCTTACCATGACGACTAACGGCGCACTCCTGCCGCAGTACGCCGCAGAGCTGAAACAAGCAGGGGTTGACCGGCTGAATATCAGTCTGGACACGTTAAACAAGGATAAATTTGCGTCGCTGACGCGCGGCGGCTCGCTCGCGGATACGCTGGCCGGTCTGGACGCGGCGTGGAACGCCGGATTCCGCGGTACAAAGCTGAATGCCGTGCTGCTCGGCGGCGTAAACGCGGACGAGATTCCAGCACTGGCGCAGCTGGCGCAGGACGGGAAATATGAGGTACGCTTCATTGAACTCATGCCGATCGGTGAGTGCGCGGACTGGCCGCGTGAGCGGTTTCTCTCTGCGGACGCGGTGCTGCACGCCCTGCCGGAGCTGCAGCGTCTGCCGAATGAAGGCGTTGCGGAACGGTATCGAATGCCCGGCTGGAAGGGAAAAATCGGTCTGATTCGCCCGATGAGCCACCGTTTCTGCGCGGACTGCGACCGCATCCGCGTTACCGCAGACGGCAGGCTGAAACCGTGCCTGCACTCGGCGCAGGAGATTCCGCTGCGCGGTCTGCACGGCGAAAACCTTGAACGCGCATTGCGCGAGGGTATGTTCGGGAAACCGGTCAGCCACCATATGCAATCCGGGCAGCCGAGTGAAAGCCGGAGAGGCATGAGCCAGATCGGAGGATGAATGGAAAATTGAGACACCCACCGCAGTGGGCGTCCAGCGAGCAACCGCTCGTAGAGCGGCTCTTAGCGAGTCGGAATGGAGAATGGAAAATGAAGGTTCGGCACATAGTGCCGCTATTAAATAATCGCGCTTTGCGCGATACCTTAATTCTCAATTATTGCAACAGATAAGAAAGGATAATATGGCAAAAGTAACAGCAGTTTGTATTAGTGAACATAAAGGAACAAAAAAGCACCCGGTGGAGCGTATCACAGTGAAAGAAAACCACGGCATCATCGGTGACGCGCACGCGGGCAGCTGGCACCGCCAGATCAGCCTTTTGGCGCAGGAGAGCGTGGACGAAATGCGCCGAACCGGTCTGACGCTCCATGCGGGCGACTTTGCGGAGAACATCCTCACCGAAGGGATTGACCTCAAGCATTTACCGGTCGGTACGGTGCTCCGCGTGGGAAAAACGCGTCTGCAGGTGACCCAGATCGGCAAGGAATGCCATAATGACTGTGAAATCCGCCGTCTGACGGGCAAATGCGTCATGCCGACCGACGGCATTTTTGCCATTGTGCTGACGGGCGGCACGATACAGCCCGGGGACGAGATCGAGGAGGAAAAGCCATGAAATGTATCAAAACCGAGGACGCGGTCGGTCATGTTCTGTGCCACGACATGACGCAGATCATCCCGGGCGTGAGCAAGGGGCCGCGCTTCCGCAAGGGCCACATCGTCACCGCGGAGGACATTCCGGTGCTGCTTTCGATGGGTAAGGAGCAGCTTTACGTCTGGGAGCTGCAGCCGGGTTTTCTGCACGAGAATGACGCGGCAGAGCGGCTGTGTGCGCTCTGTCAGAATGCCAACATGCGTAAAAGCGAGACCAAAGAGGGCAAAATCGAGCTTTCTTCGGACATTGACGGCGTTTTTCTGGTCGATACCGAGCGGCTGAACGCGGTCAACAGCATTGACGAAATCATGATCGCCACCAGACGCGGCAACGGCATCGTCCATCCGGGTGATAAGCTGTGCGGCACGCGCGTCATTCCGCTCGTGATCGAGGAGGAGAAGCTGCGGCAGGCTGAGCAGGCGGCGGGCGGCACGCCGATTCTGGAAGTCCGCCCGTTTACGCTGAAAACAGCAGCCGTTGTTACCACCGGCAGCGAGGTCGCAAAGGGCCGTATTCCGGACAGCTTCACGCCGGTTGTAGAACGAAAGCTGGCTGCACTCGGCATCAGAATGACCGAGCACGTTCTGGTCGAGGACGGCATAGAGAACGTTGCGGCGGCCATCGAGCAGATGAAAAACAAGCCGGTCGATATGATTCTGTGCACCGGCGGCATGAGTGTTGACCCGGACGATTCCACGCCGGGTGCGATCAAACAGAGCGGCGCGGATATCGTCACCTACGGCGCGCCGGTGCTCCCGGGTGCCATGTTCCTGTTGGGCTATTACGCGGACGGCCGTCCGGTGATGGGGCTGCCCGGATGCGTCATGTACGCCAAGGCCACCATTTTTGATCTGGTGCTGCCGCGCATCGCGGCGGGCGTGCGGCTGACCAGGCGCGATTTTGTTGCGCTCGGAGAAGGCGGTCTGTGTCTCGGCTGTGAGGTCTGCACCTATCCGCACTGCGGCTTCGGAGGTGTATGATATGCTGACAGCCAAGGTCATCACGGTCAGCGACCGGTCGTTCCGCGGTGAGCGTGAGGATTTGAGCGGCCCTGCCGTCAAGAATCTGCTCGAGCGAGCAGGCTACGCGGTCGGTGCGGTCGAGGTGCTGCCGGACGAGCAGCCGCGTATCGAGTCCGCGCTCATCCGTGCCGCCGACGAGGAGAAGCTCGCACTCATCGTCACCACCGGCGGCACCGGCTTTGCACCGCGCGATGTAACGCCGGAGGCGACTATCAAGGTCTGCGAAAAGCTCGCGCCGGGTATCCCGGAGGCCATGCGGGCGGCATCCATGCAGATTACGCCGAAGGCGTGTCTGTCGCGCGCGGCAGCGGGCATTCGCGGCACGAGCTTGATCATCAATCTGCCGGGCAGTCCCAAGGGCGCGTGCGAAAATTTGCAGGCCGTGCTCGAACCCGTTGAGCATGGGATTTATATCCTGCAGGGCGGGAAAGAGTAATGGAGAATTGAAAATGGAGGATGGAGAATGAAATGTCAGATTTCAGTCTCTGCTCCGAATAGAAAACACCCCGAACCTGTGGTTCGGGGTGTTGAGGCTGTCGAAAAACTCTGTTTTTCGAGCAGCCTCTCGATTGAAACCACGCTTTCAATCGAATCTTGACGAAAAGCCGCGCCCTACGGGCACAATTTTTCGTCTCTTGTATAATTCCCGAGGTACACGCCCCCGGGAATTATGAATTTGCTGTGCAAATTCTATTTTATGCGTGCTGCCGCACAAAGCACAAGAGTTGAAATGCTGCTTTTTCGACAGACTGACACCCCGAACCTGAGGTTCGGGGTGTTTTTTTGATTGGGTTCAATTTCAAAAGAAAACGGTCAACTACCGTGTTAATTTTCCATTCTCAATTCTCCATCCTCAATTTTAGATTTACTCCAAATAAATCGAAAACTCCTGTTTCTCGGTAACATACCCGACGGTTTTCGCCTCCGGCACGCTCTGCTGCAGTTCATCCAGACAGCCCTGCGCGTCCTGCTCCGGCAGGGCAAACAGCAGGCCGCCGCTGGTCTGCGGGTCGTAAAACAAATCCTGTAGGGTTCGCGAAATCTTACCCTTGACACATACGCCGGCCTCCGCATACTGCCGGTTGCGGTACGCGCCTGCCGGAATCAGTCCCATCTCTGCCAGCGGGTACGCTTCTGCATGATAGGGTACGTCGTCCGCGCGAAGGTGCACGGAAACGCCGCTGCCCTGTGCCATCTCAAAGCTGTGGCCGAGCAGCGAAAAACCGGTGACATCCGTGCAGCTGTGCACCGGATATTTCACCATAACATCGCGCGCGGACTTGTTGAGCGCAGCCATCTGGCGGTAGATGCGGTCAAGCACGGACTTTTCAACCAGATCCGCTTTTGCTGCCGTGGTCAGCACGCCAACGCCGAGCGGCTTGGTCAGAATCAGCACATCACCCGGCTTTGCACCGCTGTTGGTGAGCACCTTTTTCGGATGCACGAAGCCAGAAACCGCCAGTCCGTAGATCGGCTCGGCACCCTGAATAGTGTGGCCGCCCGTGATGATCGCGCCGGCCTCGTAGGCCTTGTCGTAGCCGCCGCGCAGGATTTCCTGCACCGCATGATCGTCCATGCTCTGCGCCAGACACATGATGTTGAGCGCGAGCTTGGGTTCACCGCCCATGGCGTACACGTCGCTGAGCGCGTTGGCAGCCGCGATTTGTCCGTACAGGAACGGATCGTCCACGATGGGCGGGAAGAAGTCGGTCGTCTGCACGAGCGCGGTGTTCTCGTCAAGCACATACACGCTTGCGTCATCGCTCTTGTCATAGCCGACGATCAAACGCGGGTCGGTATGCGTGTGAAAGCCTTCAAGCAGGTGTACGAGCGTTCCGGCACCGACTTTTGCGCCGCAGCCGGCGCAGCCTGCAAGTTTGGTCAGCTTTACTTCGGTCTCCATCGAAAAATCTCTCCGTTTCCGTGATTTACTCTTCTTATTGTACCAAAATCTGTGCAGATTGGCAACCTTCATTCGCCTTGCATAGACTGGATGGGAGGGGATGCCATGGCGACCGTCAGCCTTTGCATGATCGTACGCAATGAGGAGAAGGTGCTCGCGCGATGTCTGGACAGCGTGCGCGGCATTGCGGATGAAATTTGCATCACGGACACCGGCTCGACCGACAAAACGCGGGAAATTGCCCGAAAATACGGCACTGTGCAGGCGTTTCCGTGGTGCGATGATTTCTCCGCTGCACGCAATTTTTCGTTTGCGCAGGCGCGCATGGACTATACGCTGTGGCTGGATGCAGATGATGTGCTTCTGCCGTCCGACCGTCAGAAATTGCTTGCGCTCAAAGCGGAGCTGGACGGCACGGCCGATGTCGTCATGCTGCCGTACCACACCGGTTTTGATGAGCAGGGCAGACCGACGTTTTTCTGTTACCGTGAGCGGCTGCTCAAAACGTCCGCGCACTTCCGATGGCAGGGTGCGGTGCACGAGTGCATCGCGCCGCGCGGGAATATCCGGTACGGAGACGCGGCGGTGACACACCGCAAGCCGCCGTGTGCGTACTCCGACCGTAACCTGAAAATCTACGAAAACCTGCTCGCTAAGGGGGAAAAGCTGGATGCACGCGGCAGCTATTATTACGCGCGCGAGCTGCTGGCGCATAAACGGTACGCACAGGCGGTCGAAGCGTTTGAAGCCTTCCTTGCGATGCCGGACGGCTGGACGGAGAACAAAATAGATGCGTGCCTTGGTCTGTCGCAGGCGCTGACCGCCCTCGGTGAGCACGAGCAGGCAAAGCGGGCGCTGACCCGCTCGTTTGCACTGGAGGTGCCGCGCAGTGCCGTGTGCTGTGCGCTTGCAGCCCTCGAATATGCGGATAACCGCGCAAGACAGGCGGTGTTCTGGTACGAAACCGCCATTCGAGCCGCAAGCACAGCACCGCACGGCTTTATTGATGTGAACGCCTGTGCTTATGCGCCGGCACTCGGCTTGTGCGCCTGCTGGGACAAATTGGGAGACCCCAAGCAAGCCTGTGCCTGGAATGAACGGGCAGCACTCGTGCGCCCGCAGTCGGCGGCAGTGGCGCACAACCGATGGTATTTTGCCGCGCAGGGTCTCACCGCAGATCCGCCTTCGGCATAGACTGAACTGCCGGAGTTTTCCGGCAAATCGGAAGGAAGGGAAGAACGACATGAACGATCGACAGGACTGCTGCGGCAACTGGGAACGTCCGAGCGAACGCTGGCAGGAGCGCGTGTGCGATGCGGTGATGGGCAACGACCGACCGGGCCCGATGGGACCTCCCGGACCTCCCGGACCTCCGGGTCCGCGCGGACCGCGAGGAGAAAGGGGACCGATGGGGCCAATGGGGCCGAGAGGCATTCCGGGTCCTCCGGGACCGCCGGGCTTCCCGGGACCGATCGGTCCGACCGGTGCTACCGGCCCGACAGGCCCCGCCGGTGAAGCAGGCGCAGTCGGTGCTACCGGCCCGACCGGCCCCGCGGGTGAAGCAGGCGCAGTTGGCCCAACCGGTCCGACCGGCCCTGCAGGTGAAGCAGGCGCAGTTGGCCCAACCGGCCCCGCCGGTGAAGCAGGTGCAGTTGGCCCAACCGGTCCGACCGGTCCCGCAGGTGAAGCAGGCGCAGTTGGCCCGACCGGCCCGACCGGTCCCCGCCGGTGAAGCGGGCGCAGTTGGCCCAACCGGCCCGACCGGTCCCCGCCGGAGAAGCAGGCGCAGTTGGCCCGACAGGCCCGACCGGTGCAAGTCCGGAAGCAGCGGCATCGGTAGCAGACGCAACCGGTGCGGACGACATCGTTGCACGGTTCAACGAGCTGCTCAACAGTCTGCGCGAGGCGGGACTGCTCAGGCTGCCGTAACCGCACAGAAAGGGAGTGGAAACACTCCCTTTTTTCTTTGCGCCGGCATTCGACTTTATGCGCGGCTTATGCTATACTGATAGCAGAAATACAACAGCAGGAAAGCAGGAAGTATCATGACAATTCTGAATTGTGAATGCGGAAACGAGATTTTCATCATGGACGAGACCGAAGCAACGGCTTGGCAGTGCGAGCAGTGCGGTCAGTGGTATGATTTCTTCGGTGTAAAGGTGCCCGACCCGGCATCTGTGCAGCCGAAAAAGTCGCCTCATCTTGTCAACTGGAGTGCAGGCGAGGATTTGTAAGGCAATACCGCATAATTGAACAAGAGCGATTTGCGAGCAAATTTTGCGTGCTGACAAGGCGCGGTGTTGCCGTAAGTCTGTCGTCAGAAAAGGACAGAAAAAGTGCGGGCGGAAGCTGTAAAAAGTAACAGAACTGTAACCTCGCTTTGTGTCGAAAGGTGGTATACTTATATCTTAGCAACATATATTATAAAAAGGATAGGAAGGATGACAAAAATGGCATATGAATCGGCGCGGCAGGCGCCGCGCAGCCCGCATAGAAGAAGGCGCAGACGCAGACGGCGCAACAGTCATTACGGTGTACTGTTTGCCCTGATCATTCTGATCTTTGCGGTCATTTTCTTTGGTGTGCGGGCGATCCGTTCGATTGTTGGAAACGTGGTCAGCAGCAACAACGTGCTGGTGTATCAGGTGGGCAACACGAATGCATATAAGAACGGCAAGGCGATACAGGTTGACGCTGCGCCCTACCGTGACAGTCAGGGCAACGGCATGGCGTCCATCAGCTCACTGTGCGATAACCTCGGATTGGAGCTGAACTGGGACGAGAACGCTAAATCCGGCACGATTACGCTCAAAAAGACCGTGCTGACAATTAAGCTCAGTGATACAAACCTGCAGGTCGGTGACGCGACCGAAACCTTCGCCTCCGCACCGGTGGAGAAGAACGGCGTGGTTTATGCGCCGGTCAAGGATATCTGTCAGGCGCTTTCGTGGCAGACCGGCGAGGTTGCCGCCGAAAACGGCGATCTGATCATCATCAGTCAGGCAAAAAAAGCGCTGACCGACAAGAAGATCGGTGAAATTACGGATAAGGCGCTCAAGGTGCTCGGCCCGGCCGAGGGACAGGTAATGAGCGGCAGTGTCGTCATGCGAACCGGCTCGGACCAGCTGCTCTATGAAGGCAGCACCAAGCACATGGTGGAAGAAGGCAAAAAGCTGGGTGCAGGCGTGCTCGATCAGGACGGCACGGCGTATATCCCGCTCAAGGCCGCGATGACCGCGCTCGGCGGCAAGGCGGAGGACGATGGCAAGGGCGCATGGAATGTCACCTGCGGTGAATCCACCGCGACCGTGGATGCGGACGACGGCAAGACCAAGGTGGACGGCAAGCGTGCCTCCGGCAATGGCTTCTCCACCTACACGGATCAGGACAAGAACCGTTTTTACGTTTCTCCGCAGGTGCTTGCGGCGATCCTTGGCAAGACGTATACCGATCTCGGTGACGGCGTATTCTCGTTCACCGGCGTAACGCTTGACGGCTTTGACAGCCAGAAGGCATACCTCAAGAACATGAAGGATAAGCTGGGCGATGCCGTGGACGGCGATATTCCGGAGGCCGATGTTTATATCGCGCTGACGTTTGACGACGGTCCGACCGGCAAAAAGGACGGCTATCCGAACGGCCTGACCAACTATCTGCTGGACGGCCTCAAGCAGCGCGGCGCGGTTGCTACGTTTTTGATGGTCGGCGAGCGTGTCTCCGAGGTATCGGATGTGCTGCCGCGCATGGTAAACGAAGGCCATGAGCTGGGCAACCACACCATGAATCATCCGATGTGCCACCTGACCGGTCTGGGCGTGGATGATATCCGCACACAGATTGACGATGCGACCAATGCGGTCAAGGATATTGCGGGGCAGGCACCGCAGGTGCTGCGTCCGGTAGGCGGCGGCGTCAACTCGGATGTCAAGGCGGTAGCCGCAGAGCTTGGCTATCCGATCATCAACTGGAGCGTGGACACCGAGGACTGGAAGTACCGCGATGCCGATCATGTGAAGAAGGTCATCGTGGAGCAGGCGCAGGACGGCGATGTTGTTCTGATGCACGACCTGTATGAGACTTCGGTTCGGGGTGCGCTGGCAGCGATCGACGAGCTGCAGAGCCGCACGGATAAGACCTACGCGTTTGTAACGGTCTCTCAGCTTGCCGCAATTCACGGCATCACGCTGGAGCCGGGCGTTGTCTACAACGGTCTGACGGATGAAGTCGCGCAGCAGATCGCGGACGGCAGCTATTCGCCGACGGAGTTTACCTAAACAAAGAAATCCCGAACCAAACGGTTTGGGATTTTTTGTTTAGGAATGGAGAATTGATAATGTAGGATTGAGAATTATGGTTCGGCGCATAGCGCCGTTATTTAATCATCGCGCGTAGCGCGGTACCACGTCGCAGCGCGGACGGAACTCGCGCAAGGATAGCGACATTCTCCATTTTCCATTCTCCATTCTCAATTATCCGTATTCTCTGCCATACGATATCCCACGCCGACCTCGGTAAACAGATACTCCGGTTCGGCAGGATTTTTTTCGATCTTGCGGCGGATATTTGCCATATTGACGCGCAGGATCTGGTTGTCACCGCCGGCTCGCGGTCCCCAAAGCTCCTTGATGATGTAATCGTAGGTAAGCACCTTGCCGGCAAACTTGCCGAGCAGCGCAACGATACGGAACTCGCTGAGCGTGAGGTGGACATTCTCGCCGCGGACGAGCACCTGATGCTTGTTATAGTCGATGGTCATTTCACCGACCGTGTAGGTGCCCTCGCGGGCGATTTCGCTGTTCGCCGAGGTGGTTCTCGTGTGGCGGATGGCGGTGCGCACGCGTGCGAGCAGCTCGGCGGTGCCGAACGGCTTGGTCAGGTAGTCGTCCGCGCCGAGATCGAGCGCCTGCACCTTGTCGTGCTCGTGCGAGCGGGCGGAAACCACCACCACCGGCAGGCTCGACCACGAGCGCAGCTCGCGCAGGACGTCAATGCCGTCCATATCCGGCAGACCGAGATCGAGGATGACCAGATCCGGACAGTGCGAGGAGATCATGGTCTTCGCCTCGCTGCCCGAGCGGGCCAGCAGCGTTTCGTAGTCGTTGGAGTTCAAAATAGTGGAGATAAAATGCGCAATGCTCTTTTCATCCTCCACGATGAGTATTTTTTCTCGAATGTTCATTGCAGTTCCGGCTCCTTTTCTATCATCGGCAGGCAGAAGATGAATTCCGCACCGCCGTCCCTATTTTGTGCGTGCATTGTGCCGCCGTGTGCGCGGGCAATGGCGTTGCATACAGAAAGTCCCAGCCCCATATTGCGCTTGCCGTCTCCGGTGGGCGTGTCGCTGTGGCGCAGCGTTCCGCTGAACAGCACGGGCAGCAGCTTGGGCGGGATGCCGCCGCCGTTGTCCTGCACGGCAAAGACGGCGTTTTCGCCATCCTGATGCACAGAGAGCGCAATATGGGTGGTGTTTTTGCCGTGCCGAACGGCGTTTTCAAGCAGATTGGTCATGACCTGCTCAATGAGGATCGCATCCATCGGTACGATGAGCAGCTCATCCGGCACAGCCACCGATATCTTGACGTCGGGATAGTGCTTGCGGAATTTGCGGGCGACCTCGCCGAGCACCTCCTCGGCGGCCTCAGGCTGCTTGGTGATCCGGGTGTCCTCGCCCATGCGGGTGATGGACAGCAGGTTTTCCACCACGCGGACCAGCCACTGCGCGTCATCGCGCACATCCTCGAGCAGCTGATGCTGCTGTTCGAGAGACAGGTCGGGCGTTTCCAGAATGGCCGAGGTTGAACCGATGATGGAGGTCAGCGGCGTGCGGATGTCGTGCGAGACCGAGCGGAGCAGGTTGGCACGCATTTTCTCGCGCTCACTCTCCATGCGGAACTGCTCCTGCTGCTTGATCTTGGTGGTCATCGTGCAGGTGACGAGCGATACGCACAGCATAACGAAAAACGTCAGCGGATAGCCGGTCATCGTGAAGTTGAATTCCCAGTAGGGGAAGGTGAAGATGTAGTTGATGCCGATAACGCTCAGGAATGCAGCAAGCGTGCCGAACAGATATCCGTTTGTGAAGCGCGAGGTGAGCAGCACTGCGAGAACAAATACCGGAGAGGCGAAGCCGTCGCTGATGTCCGAGCGGCGCAGCAAGGTGCAGAGCACCAGTGCACAGATAAATATCGCCGCGAAAATAAGGAAATCCCGCAGCGTAAACGAGAATAAACGCGGTTTCCCGTCCTGTTGTTTCATGTCGAATCCTCCAAGTGCATAAATGTACAAGTTAATTATAGCAGATAATCCGTTAATGTGCTGCTAAAACTTACCGAGTAGATAATGATGCAGCAAAGATATTATCCATTTGGTAAGTTATCATGCAGGGCGGGGCCCCGCCCTGCAATGAAACGACAAAATCCCGCCGAATGTTGTATAGAACAAATATTCGGGTGACAACAACCTCTATCCGTGTTATAATAATCCATTATAGGGTAATATAGAATCAGAATCACTGTAATAATGGAGGAAACAGCTTGCTTTGGAGAGCTTTGATGAGCGGCGATATCCGCTCCGCATTTATCACACTGGCGCTTTCGCTGCCCGCGATCGTGCTGTGCCTGTCCATCCACGAGACTGCGCACGGCGGTGCTGCCTATCTGCTCGGTGACCGTACCGCGCGTGATTCCGGCCGCGTAACGCTGTCGCCGATGGCGCATATCGACCCGATCGGTTTCCTGTGCCTGCTGCTGTTCGGCTTCGGCTGGGCGCGTCCGGTGCCGGTCAATATCGCCAATTTCAGGAACAGACGCTGGGGCATGGCGCTGACTGCGCTTGCCGGTCCGGTATCCAACTTTATCACCGCCTTTATCGCGTACTGCCTGTATTTTGTGGTGCGCATGAACATGACGAATACGTTCCTGTGGTCGCTGTCGCAGTTCCTGCTCATCGTTGCGAGCATGTCGGTCGGTCTGGGTGTGTTCAATCTCGTTCCGGTGCACCCGTTGGACGGCTCGCGCGTCGTTGACGCATTTATGCCGTTTTCGTGGTCGCTCAAGCTGCAGAAGTACCAGAATATCATCTTTTTCGTGTTTATCGTGGCACTCTGGTTCGGCTGGCTGGACGGCATTATGGACTGGGTCGGCAACGGCGTTCTCATGCTGGCGGTAAACTTCGTCAGCCTGTTTCTGTAAGCTATGGATTTTCATTTAGACAACTTTGACGGGCCGCTTGACCTGCTGCTGCACCTGATTTCCAAAAACAAGGTGAGCATTTACGATATCCCCATCGCGGAAATCCTTGAGCAGTACATGGCGGTTCTGCACGAGGCCGAGCACATGGATCTGGACGTTGCCGGTGACTTCATCGCAATGGCGGCGCAGCTGGTGTACATCAAGTCTAGAATGCTGCTGCCGAAGCACGAGGAGGACGAGGACGGGGAGGACCCGCGAGCGGGTCTGGTCGAGATGCTGCTCGAGTACCAGAGACTCAAGAGCGCGACTGCGTTTTTTGCGGAAAAGAACGAAACCGGTCGTGATATCTACGTCAAACCGCCCGAACGGCAGGATGATGCGCCGGTGGAGTATCACCACACGGTAAACGATCTCATCCGCGCGGCAAACAAAATGCTGCGCCGAACCAAGCGCCGTCTGCCGCCGCCGGTGACCTCGTTTCAGGGCATTGTCGGGAGGGAGCCTGCACCGGTAGAGGGACGCGTCACCGCGATCCTCAAGCGCTTTCTGTACCGGATGCGCGTGCCGTTTATGCGGCTGTTCGACGATGCGAGAAACCGCTCGGAGATTGTGGCTACCTTTCTGGCTGTGCTGGAATTATCCAAGACCCGCCGAATCCGTTTGGAAGGGGACGGCGAGGAGATGGAGCTGATGCTGACAAATGACAACACAAAATAACGGCAGCATGACGGCGCTCGAGGCCGGACTGGAGGCTGTGCTGTTCGCGGCAGGCGATGCGGTTACCATCGAACGGCTGTCCGCGGCACTCGAGGCCGCTCCGGCAGAGCTGCTGGACGCGGCGGCTGCACTTGAGAACCGCTACGACTTCGAGAACCGCGGCATCATGCTGCTGCGTATCGAGGACAAGCTGCAGCTGGCGTCTCGGCCGATGTACGGGCCGTATGTGCGCCGCGTGACCGAATCGCGCAGACCGCCTGCGCTGTCGCCTGCGGCGCTTGAGGTGCTGACCATCATTGCATACCGACAGCCGGTAACGCGCGCGTTCATCGACCAGCTGAGAGGTGTCGATTCATCGAACACGGTGAGCAGTCTGGCGGAAAAGGGGCTCATCGAAGAGGCCGGACGGCTGGACGTGCCCGGAAAGCCCATGCTGTTCCGCACGACCGACCAGTTCCTGCGCAGCTTTTCGCTGGCAAGCATCGAGGACCTTCCGGCGCTGCCCGCGCTTGAAGAAAACGAGCAGATGGAGCTGAACATGGACGGCACGCTGCACGAGACGCCGCCCGGCGAGCAGCTGCGCTTCTTGAACGGCGAGCCTGTGCCGCCGGAAACGGAGTGACCGCCTATGGGAACGGTTTTACTCTGGATTTTAGGCATTCTGCTTGGAATTGTACTGCTGGCATTGGTGATTGTGCTGGTGCTGCTGAACATTCGGGCAGGCATTGAAGCCGTCGGCGTGACCGGCGAGGTGAGCGTGGAGGCACGGTATGGGCCGGTTCGCATTCCGCTGTACCCGAGACCGCGCCACCTGAAAAAGAAAAAAGAGGAAACGGAAGCGGAGCAGAAGAAATCCGAGGAAAGTGAGAAGAAAAAGAGCGGCAAGTCCGGTCTCTCGCTGCCGAAGGACGGACTGGATGTCGGTGAGATCGCAGGCACGGTGCGCGATTTCCTCAGCGACCTGACCGACCGCCTGCGCATCAGCAGACTGCGGGCGCGCGTAGTTATCGGCACAGACGATGCGGCACAGACCGGCATTCTGCTCGGGCAGACTGCGGCGCTCTGCGGAATCATTGTTCCGTTCCTGGAGAATACTTTCGATATGCAGGATTACCATGTCAGCGCGGACGCGGACTTCAACGCTGACCATACCGAGTGGGCATTTACCGTAAACTGCTCGATACGGCCGATATCGCTCGTCAGAGTGCTGCTGCGGCATGGCAAGCCAATGTATAAGCTGTACAAGAAGTATTTCAAATAATCAGTTAAAACGTATAAAGGAAGGCGAAAATTATGAGTGAACATCATCCTATCAGCGATTTGATGACTGAAACCATGTCCAAAATCAAGGAAATGGTGGATGTTAATACCATTATCGGCAACCCGATCGTAGCGGCGGACGGCACGACCGTTATCCCGGTCTCCAAGGTGTCGTTCGGCTTCGGCGCAGGCGGCAGCGAGTTCGCATCCAAGCACGCGGCAAGCGGGTCTCCGCTCGCGTTCGGCGGCGGCAGCGGCGCCGGTGTGACGGTTTCGCCGGTGTGCTTCCTTGTCATCGGCAAGGACGGCAGCGCCAACATCCTCGGCATTAACGCACAGGCGTCCGACACGGTGGATCGTCTGGTCGAGATGATCCCAGGTGCGATCAACAAGGTGTCCAATTTCGTCAGCGGCTTCAAGGGCAAGACCGAGGACGCAGCCGAAGTGGCGGAAACCCTGTCCGGCGACGAATAAAACCGCGTTTTCCCGCAAAACCTACTCGCGTGAATGCTGAGTAGGTTTTGTTATGCGGGGAGTGGTGCAATGTGAAAAAGCTGTTTTGCGTGCTCGCGCTTTTGCTCGTGCTGCCGAGGGCAGGCGCGGTGAGCGCACGGGCGGCCGTCGTGATCGATGCAGACACAGGTGAAACGCTGTTCGAGCAGAACGCGGACAGCCGCCTGCCGATGGCGTCCACCACCAAGATCATGACCGCGCTCGTCGCGCTCGGCGAGGGTGACCTTGACCGCGTGTATACCGTAAAGCCGGAGTACGCCGCCGTGGAAGGCTCATCCATGTACCTGAAAGCAGGTGAGACACTCTCGCTGCAGGATACGCTGTACGGACTCATGCTCGCGTCCGGCAACGACGCGGCGGTCGCCATCGCGGGAGAGTGCGGCGGCATGACCGCCTTTGTGGGCAAAATGAACGCCAAAGCGGCGGAACTCGGTCTGACGGACACGCATTTCGACAATCCGAACGGCCTGCCGTCCGACACGCACTACACCACCGCACATGAGCTGGCCAAGATCACCGCGGCGGCGCTCAAGGACCCGGTGTTCCGGCAGATCGTCTCGACAAAAAGCTGCACGGTCAGCGGGCATGCGCTGAGCAATCACAACCGTCTGCTGAGCATGTACGACGGCGCGATCGGCGTGAAAACCGGCTTTACGCGGGCGGCAGGGCGGTGTCTGGTCTCGGCGGCGGAGCGCAACGGGCGCACCATCATCGCGGTGACGCTCAATGACCCGAACGACTGGAACGACCACATGGAGATGCTCGACGCCGGCTTCGCGCAGTACAGCGAGGTCACGCTGCATAAGGCAGGAGACACGATTGCAAACGCACGCGTGTTCGGCGGCGATACCGCGTCCGTGCCGCTCACGGCGAAGAATACCGTGACGGCGTATTTGCTGCCCGGCGAGAAAGAGAAGCTGCAGCGCGTGCGCTACGGCGAAAAAATCTGCTATGCACCGGTCGTAAAGACGGCACAGGCGGGTTCGGTCGAATATCGGCTCGAGGATTGCGTGCTGGCACGCGATACGCTGGTTTACGGCGGGGAATCGCTGCTTCCGGCGGAAGAAAAATCCTTCGTTGAACGCATTATGGAACGGTTTAGAAATTGAGAATTGAAAATGGAGAATGACGCTATCCTTGCGCGAGTTCTATCCGCGCTGCGTCGGAATCGCCGCAGAGCGGCGTAATTATATTCCACCTGTAAGGCAACACATTCATTTTCCATTAAAACAATAGAACAACACGAAAAAGGTAACATAAATGGAAGAAAGACTGCAGAAATTGTTAGCACAGGCAGGCCTGTGCTCCCGCCGTGAGGCGGAGCGCTGGATCGATGACGGCCGCGTAACGGTAAACGGTAAAAAGGCTTCGGTCGGTGACAAGGCCGATCCGCGCCGTGACAAAATTTTCGTGGACGGCAAGCCCATCGGCGGTGCCGAGGAAAAGGTATACTTAATGCTGTACAAGCCGCGCGGCTATGTCACGACGATGAAGGACGAGCACGGCCGCAAGACGGTTGCCGATCTGGTACGCGGCTGCGGTGCGCGTGTCGTGCCGGTCGGCCGTCTGGACTACAACTCCGAGGGTCTGCTGCTGCTGACCAACGACGGCGATCTGCTCAACGCGCTGACCCATCCGCGCCACGAGGTCGAGAAGCACTACGAGGTGCGCGTGCGCGGCAATCTCGACAGCATCCCCAAGCTGGCAGAGCCGATGGAGATCGATGGCTACCGCATCCAGCCGGCCACGGTCGTTGTCATCGACCGCGATGAGCTGAGCGCCAAGCTGCGCCTGACCATTCACGAGGGCCGCAACCGCCAGATTCGCAAAATGTGCGAGAAGTGCGGTCTGGAGGTTCGCCGCCTCAAGCGTGTGGCAATGGGCACGATGCCGCTCGATCCGCACCTCAAGAGCGGCGCATGGCGCGAGCTGACGAATGACGAGATTGCGTATCTGCAGGACATCGCTGCCGATGTGCAGGACGGGGCAATACCGCACAATTAAAGCTGCGGCGTTTTACGGAAATTTTGTGCCCTGACTTTGTTGCAATTTCACGGTAATACATCAAGTATTACCGCAAAACTGTGCCGCGTCAGGACGCAAAATTTACTCGCAAACCGCTCTTGTTCAATTATGCGGTATTACCCACCTCTGATCTTCTAAGGAAATCCCTGTCTTTTTGCAATTTGCCCCCATATGCTCTTGCATTTTTTTGCAGGTTCACTTACAATAGTATCGTGCAAATGCAGGAATGTATGCAGAGAATGCAATGCAGGAGAGAGTATAATGAATGACCTGATCACAAAAATTCAAAGCGAGCTGCCCGGCTTTTCCAAGGGTCAGAAGCAGATCGCGCGTTTTATCTTAGAGCACTACGACAAGGCTGCGTTCATGACCGCGAGCCGTCTGGGTGTGACTGTCGGCGTGAGTGAAAGCACGGTCGTGCGCTTTGCGACCGAGCTTGGCTATGACGGCTATCCGCACCTGCAGCGCGCCCTGCAGGAGATGATCCGCAACAAGCTGACCTCGGTGCAGCGCATGGAGGTTGCGGGCGACCGCATGGGCGGCCGCGATGTACTGCAGACCGTGCTGCACGCGGATACGGACATGATCCGTGTAACGCTCGACGATATCGACCGCGACGCCTTTCAGGGCGCGGTGGATGCGCTCATGGGCGCCAAGCGGATCTACATCCTTGGTGTGCGCTCCTCGAGCGCTTTAGCCAGCTTTTTAGGCTTTTACTTCAACCTTTTGTTTGAAAATGTGACGCTTGTACATACGAACAGCGTCAGCGAGATTTTCGAGCAGGTGCTCCGTGTCGGACCGGGTGATGTGCTGTTCGGCATCAGCTTCCCGCGCTACTCCAAGCGCACGCTGAGTGCGATGAAGTACGCCCGCGACCGCGGTGCCCGCGTTATCGCACTGACCGACTCGCAGCTGTCGCCGCTGGCGCGTGTGGCCGATCATGTGCTGCTCGCACGCAGCGATATGGCGAGCTTTGTCGATTCGCTCGTGGCGCCCTTGTCGGTCATCAACGCACTGATCGTGGCCGTCGGCATGAGCCGCCGCGATGAGATTGAGCAGACATTTAACAAGCTGGAGCGCATCTGGGAAGAATACGACGTATATGAAAAACCGGAGGACGATATAAATTGAACATTATCGTAATCGGCGGCGGCGCAGCCGGTCTGATGGCGGCAGGCACTGCCGCGGAGCAGGGCGCGCAGGTGACGCTGCTGGAAACCAACGAAAAAGTTGGCCGCAAACTGTTTATCACGGGCAAGGGCCGCTGCAACGTGTGCAATAACTGCGATGTGCAGGAGGTTCTGCGCAACGTGCCGGTCAATCCGCGCTTTCTGTATTCCGCGCTCGGCGGATTCGGTCCGGCGGACGTGATGGACTTTTTCGAGAACCATGGCGTTGCCCTCAAGACTGAGCGCGGCAACCGCGTGTTCCCGCAGTCGGATAAGGCAGCCGACATTATTGACGCGCTGTTCCTGTGGGTGAAAAAGGCGGGTGTGACCATCGTACATACGACCGCAGACGAGCTGCTCATCGAGGACGGTGTGCTCACAGGCGTTCGTGCCGGTCACAAGACGTACAAGGCGGATCGCGTTATCGTGGCGACCGGCGGCGCATCCTATCCGCAGACCGGCTCGACCGGTGACGGCTATCGCTTCGCCAGACAGGCGGGACACACGGTTGTGCCCGCAAATCCGTCGCTCGTGCCGTTGGTCGAGGACGGCGACACCTGTCAAAAGCTAATGGGTCTCAGTCTGCGCAACGTGCAGCTGACCGTGTATGAAAACGAGAAGAAGCTCTACTCGGACTTTGGTGAAATGCTGTTCACGCACTTCGGTCTGTCCGGTCCGCTGGTGCTGTCCGCGAGTGCGCATATGCGCCATTTCGGCAGCAAAAAGTACCGTGTGGAGATTGATCTCAAGCCTGCGCTGGACGAAAAGACGCTCGACAAGCGTCTGCTCGCGGACTTTGACAAGCACAAGAACAGCGATTTTATCAACGCGCTCGGTGAGCTGCTCCCGAAGAAGCTGATTCCGGTGGTGATTGAAAAGAGCGGCATCGACCCGCGCGAGAAGGTCAATTCCATCACCAAGGTACAGAGAGCGGCGCTGCTGCGCGTACTCAAGGCGTTTCCGGTCGAGATTTCCGGCAAGCGTCCGATCGCCGAGGCGATTATCACCACGGGCGGCGTGTCCGTCCGCGAGGTCAGCCCGAAAACCATGGAGTCCAAAAAGCTGCCGCACCTGTATTTCGCAGGTGAGGTGCTCGATGTGGACGCCTACACGGGCGGCTTCAACCTGCAGATTGCGTGGTCCACGGGCCGTCTGGCGGGTCTGTCGGCTACGGAGGAGGAATCATGATGAAGTACATTTCGGTTGCCATTGACGGCCCGTCCGGGGCCGGAAAATCCACCGTGGCGCGTGCTGCCGCGGCAAAACTCGGCTATGTATATGTGGATACGGGTGCGATGTACCGTTCCATTGGTCTGGCGGTGTGCCGCAGGGGCATTGCCGGAGAGGATACGGCAGGCATTATCGCAACCCTGCCGGAAATTGCCATTCAGCTGACCTATCAGGACGGCGCACAGCACGTTCTCCTGAACGGAGAGGATGTCTCCGAAGCCATCCGCACACCGGAGATTTCGTACTACGCGTCCAAGGTATCCGCGGTGCCGGAAGTACGCCGGTTTCTGCTGGAAACCCAGCGAAATATGGCGAAAAACGGCAATATCCTGATGGACGGCCGCGACATCGGCACGGTCATCCTGCCGGATGCGCCGGTCAAGATTTTCCTGACCGCGTCTGCACAGTCCCGCGCGGAGCGCCGCTATAAAGAGCTGATTGAGAAGGGCCAGCAGGTGACGATGGATGGCATCCTGCACGATGTCAACGAGCGCGACAGGCAGGACATGACGAGAGCTGTTGCGCCGCTCAAACAGGCGGACGATGCGGTTCTGCTGGATACGAGCAGCCTGACGCTCGAGGAGAGCATAGCAGCCGTTCTGCGTATTATTCGTGAAAAAACGGAGGAAAAAGCATGAAATTCAAGTACCACCGCTGGTTCCAGGCTCTGGTTGTGCCGCTGGTAGCGCTGGCGTTCCATATTTTCTTTGGCTACCGCGTGATCGGACGCGAAAACATCCCGGAGGGCGGCTGCGTTGTCTGTCCGAACCATGTGCAGCTGTCTGACCCGCCGTTCGCGGCGGTCGCGCTCAGCGGCAGGACACCGATACGGCTGATGGCGAAAAAAGAGCTGTTCCAAAAGAAGTTATTCGCGTGGCTGATCGCGGCGCTCGGCGCTTTTCCGATCGACCGCGAGGGCGCGGATATCACCGCCATCAAGACTGCGCTCGGCTCGGTTCGTGCCGGTCAGAAGCTCATCATCTTCCCGCAGGGCACACGCCACGCCGCCGAGGGCGAAACCAAGAAAGGTGCGGCCATGCTGGCGGTCAAGACCCGGGCGCCGATCCTGCCGATGTATATCACCGAGGGCAAGCGTTTCCGCTGCAGAGCCACGGTCGTAATCGGCAAGCCGTTCACGCCGGATCCGAAGCAGAAGGACTACGGCCTGATCGCGGATGATATCCTGCGCCGCATCTACGCGCTGAAGGAGCAGGTATGAGCGTAACGGTAGCCAAAACCGCCGGATTCTGCTTCGGCGTACGCCGTGCCGTGGACCTCGCCGAGCAGCAGGCGAAAAAAAACGGAAAAATTTATGCCTATGGTGAAATCATTCACAACATGCACGAAATCGAGCGGCTGGAGAAACTCGGTGTGTACACCGCGTATGCGCTTGAGGACATTCCGGACGGTGCCGGCGTGCTCATTCGGGCGCACGGTGTACCACGGAATGTATACACGCTGCTTCAAGCAAAAAAGTGCGAAATCTTTGATGCAACCTGCCCTTTTGTGCGGAAAATACACAAAATTGCGGATAAAGAGAGCGCGGACGGACGGCTGATCGTCATTCTCGGCAGCGCCGGACATCCGGAGGTTGTGGGCATTCAGGGCTGGTGCGGCGAGTCGGTCGTGCTCGAGGGCGAGGAGCAGGCGAGAGCCTTCTCGGAACGGCCTGAAATGGAAAATAAACCCATTTCTCTGGTCGCACAGACCACTGTTAACCGGTCAATTTGGAATATTTCCGTAGGACTTATAAAAAAAAGGTGTACAAACCTCAAAATTTTTGATACAATATGTAAAGCGACGGATGAGCGCCAGTCGGAGGCTCGTCTGCTTGCCGGTGTATCGGATCAAATGATCGTGATCGGAGATAAGAAAAGCTCCAACACCAAACGGCTGTATGAGATCAGCCGGTCGCTGTGCTCGGATGTGCGCTACATCGAAGACGCGGCAGAGCTTACTACGCAGGAGCTCGGGCAGCACCAGCACATCGGGATCACGGCGGGAGCATCCACACCGGCATGGATAATTAAGGAGGTCAGTAACATGATGAGCGAAGAAACCAAGATTGAAACTGGTGAGGACTTTGCAGCAATGCTGGAGGAGTCCTTCAAGACTTTAAATAATGGAGAAAAGGTAACCGGCACCGTTGTAGGTATTTCCAATAACGACGTACAGGTAGATCTGGGCGTTAAGCACACTGCGTATATCCCGCTGGGTGAGCTGTCTGACGACCCGAACTATGACGTAGCTGCCAACATCCACGTTGGCGACGAGATCGAGGCTGTTGTTGTTCGCGTAAACGACGGCGAGGGCACCATCACTCTGTCCAAGAAGCGCGTTGATCAGCTGAAGGGCTGGGAGACCGTTGAGAAGGCTTACGAGGAGCACACCGTTGTTGAGGGTGTTATCGTTGAGGAGAACCGCGGCGGCGTTGTTGCAACTGCACACGGCGTTCGCGTATTCATCCCGGCATCCCAGACCGGCGTACCGAAGGATCAGCCGATGAGCCAGCTGGTTAAGACCAAGCAGTCCTTCTATATCACCGAGATCAACCGTCAGCGCAAGCGCGTTGTTGGTTCTATCCGTGAGATCCAGAGGGAGGCTCGCAAGGCTGCTGCTGAGCAGATCTGGAACACCATCGAGATCGGCAACGAGTACGACGGCACCGTTAAGTCCCTGACTTCCTACGGCGCATTCGTAGACATCGGCGGCGTAGACGGCATGGTTCACATCTCCGAGCTGTCCTGGGGCCGCATCAAGCACCCGTCCGAGGTCGTTTCTGTTGGCGACAAGGTAAAGGTATTCGTTATCGGTCTGGATAAGGAAAACAAGAAGATCTCCCTCGGCTACAAGCGCGAGGAGGACAATCCGTGGAACGTATTCAAGTCCAAGTACGACATCGGCTCTGTTGCTGAGGTTAAGATCCTCAAGTTCATGCCGTTCGGCGCATTCGCTGAGATCGTACCGGGCGTTGACGGCCTGATCCACATTTCTCAGATCGCTGATCACCGCATCGCAAAGCCGGAGGACGAGCTGGAGGTTGGCCAGGTTGTCGAGGCTAAGATCATCGACATCAACGACGAGAAGAAGAAGGTATCTCTGTCCATCCGTGCTCTGCTCGAGGACGAAGAGGACTAATCCCTCTCCGGTTTCATAACAAGCGCAAAGAAGCACCTGTTTCAGGTGCTTCTTTTTTGCTTTGGACAGCGTTTTGCAAGGCAGGAGTGAAATTTATTGATTTACCCATACCGTAGGGCAGGCTGACCACAGCCCACCCTGCATGAAACGTAAACCACCATTCACTCCTATCTCCTCCCTCGACTGCATATACTGACTGGGGTGGTATTATGCGGCGCAGACGGAAAAACGGCAGGAGACTGGCGCTTGCCATGCTGATACTGCTATTAGCGGCTGGTCTTGGTCTGCTGACTATACGCTTTCAGCGCATTTTCATGGAGTACGCCGTCAACGTCTGCGAGGACAGCGCCATCAAGGAGATCAACACGCTGATGGAGGACGAGGTTTTCTCCCATCCGGACGAATTTGCCGACCTTGTGGTGCTTGAGCGCGACAGCGACAACCACATCACGGCCTTGCGTACGGATATTATCGCAGTCGGAAAGGTGAAGGCGCGTATCGTCAACGGTCTGTTTGACCGGCTGGATTATCTGGAGGAAACGCAGACCGAGGTGCCGCTCGGCACGGTATTCGCGCCCAGTTTGTTTACCGGAATGGGCCCGAGGGTGAAGGTCGGTCTTGCGGGACTTGCTCAGATGGAGGCGCGGTTCGTCAGCGCGTTTACCTCGGCGGGCATCAACCAGACGCGCCACCGGATTCTCATCGAGGTGCACGCCGGCTTCCGCATTCTCACGCCGTTCGGCGGGGAAGGCAGGGAAATCGTCTCGACGTACCCGGTCACGGACACGGTTATCGTCGGCACGGTGCCCGAACGGTACGCCTATATCAGCGGCTCCGGCTCTGATCTGCTCGGCGAAATCCGCGATTACGAGGAAAATTCGGATATTTCTCACGAAACCGGAAAATAATACTTCAAAAATATCGGATTGTTTGGTATACTTAATCTGTGTGAGTATTTGCCCACACCAAAGGAGTTTTATTATGGACGTGCGTGAGCAGATTACCGCTCTGCGGGAGCAGCTGCGGTATCACAACGAAAAATACTATAACGAGGACGCGCCCGAGATCACCGACTATGAGTACGACATGCTGCAGCGTCAGCTTCGCGCGCTCGAGGCCGAGCATCCGGAGATGGCAGACGCGAACTCTCCGACCCAGCGGGTCGGCGGCACGGCGAGCAGCCGGTTTGCCAAGGTGACGCACGCCTACCCACTCGAAAGCCTGCAGGATGTTTTCTCGTTTGACGAGTTGGGCGAGTTCTATTCCCGTGTGGAGAATGCCGTCGGACAGGCGGAGTACGTTGTCGAGTACAAGATCGACGGCCTTTCGGTCGCGCTCGAATATGTGGACGGCGTGTTCGTCCGCGGTGCGACACGCGGTGACGGTCAGGTGGGCGAGGACGTAACCAAGAACCTCAAAACCATCAAGGACATCCCGAAAAAGCTGGAGAACGCACCGCCGCATCTCATTGTGCGCGGTGAGGTCTACATGAAAAAGTCCGTGTTCGACGCACTCAACGCCGAGCTGGAGCTGCACGACAAGCCGCTGCTTGCCAATCCGCGCAACGCGGCTGCTGGCTCTCTGCGGCAGAAGGACAGCAGGATAACGCGCGAGCGCAGGCTGTCCATCTTCTGCTTCAACATTCAGAACAGCGACGAGCTGCCGATGGAAAGCCATGTGCAGGCGCTTGATTACCTCAAGGGCCTCGGTTTTCCGACAAGCCCGCGCTATCCGGTCTACACCGACCCGCAGGACGTGCAGCGCGAGATTGAGAACATGGGCGAGACCCGCGGTGAGCTGGATTTCGACATTGACGGTGCTGTTGTCAAGGTCAACTCCTTCGCGCAGCGTGAAACGCTCGGCTCGACCGCGAAATTCCCTCGGTGGGCGGCGGCGTACAAGTACCCGCCCGAGGTCAAGCAGACGCTTCTCAAGGATATCGTCATCACGGTGGGACGCACCGGCGTGCTGACACCGAATGCCGTGCTCGAGCCGGTACGGCTTGCGGGCACCTCGGTGTCCCGCGCAACGCTGCACAACCGCGATTTTATCCGTCAGCTCGATGCCCGCGTGGGCGACATTGTTTCCGTCCGAAAAGCCGGAGAAATCATTCCGGAGATCATCGGCGTGGAAAAGGACCGGCGCCCGCTGGATTCCGTGCCGTATGAGTTCCCGAAGTTCTGTCCGGTGTGTGGTGCGCCGGTGTACGACGATGAGGACGAGGCGGCTATCCGCTGCACGAGTGCCTCGTGTCCGGCGCAGCTTTTGCGAAACCTGATGCACTTTGCGTCGCGTGACGCGATGGACATCGACGGCTGCGGCGAGGGCAACCTGCAGAAGCTGATCGACGCCGGACTGGTCAAGTCGGCGGCTGACCTGTACGACCTGACGGTCGAGCAGCTGCTGCCGCTCGGCAAAAAGGTGGACGTCTGGGCGAACAATCTTGTCCGCTCGATTGAAGCGAGCAAGACCCGCGACCTGTCGCGGCTGCTGTTCGCGTTCGGCATTCGGCATGTCGGCCAGAAGGCGGGCCGCATCCTGAGCGACCACTTCGGCTCGCTTGATGCGCTGCTGACTGCGCCGGTCGAGGAGATGACCGAGATCCGCGACATCGGACAGACCACCGCGGAGAGCATCGCCGCCTGGCGGGAGCTGCCGCAGTCGCATACGCTCATCGAGAAGCTGCGCGCACACGGCGTCAACTTCATCGGTGAAAAGACCGCAAAGAGCGACCTGCTCGCCGGAAAGACCATTGTGGCAACCGGCAGCCTGACGCTCTATACCCGCAAGGAGATCAACGATCTGATCGAGTCTCTCGGCGGCAAAGCGGCCGGTTCGGTCTCGAAAAAGACCAGCTATGTCGTTGCAGGCGAGAATGCCGGCAGTAAGCTGCAGAAGGCGGCAGAGCTGGGAATCCCGGTCTTGACCGAAGAAGAATTCCGCACGATGATAACCAATGCAGAGTAGGCATAATTGAAAATGGATAATTGAAAATGGAAAATGAATGTACGGCGCATAGCGCCGATATTAAATAATCGCGCAAGGCGCGATACCTTAATTCTCCATTATCCATTCTCAATTTTCAATTACAAAGCGATTTCAGAATAAATATAAATGGAGGAGAATTGATATGGCAATTTCCAGAAAAGAAATTGAGCACATCGCGTCCCTGGCACGTCTGGATTCGACCGGCGGCATTTTCGACCGTCTGGCCGATGACATGCAGGGTATCGTCGCAATGGTGGACAAGCTGGCTGAGCTTGATCTGGGCGATATCACCGATGTTATCAACACCGAGCGCAAGAATGCGTTCCACGAGGACGAAGTGATCCAGGAATTCACGCCGGATGAGCTGATCGAGCCGAATGCACCGGACTTCCAGTGCGGCGGCGTAGCAGTTCCGCGTGTTGTCGAGTAAGGAGGGGACAGAATCATGGCACTTTACGAAAAAACTGCGTCCGAGCTGTCCGAGCTGCTCGGCAAAAAGGAAATCTCCGCAGTAGAGCTGGCAAAGGACGTTTTTGCCCGCACCAAGGCGGTAGAGGATAAGGTTCAGGGCTACGTTACCGTAGCCGAGGAGTCCGCGCTGGCACAGGCAGAAGCGGTTGACAAGAAGCGCACCGCCGGCGATACGCTGTCCGCGCTGGCCGGTATCCCGATCGCCATTAAGGACAACATCTGCACCAAGGGCACGCTGACCACCTGCGCATCCAAGATGCTGGGCAATTTCAAGCCGCCGTACAATGCAACCGTTATGGAGAAGCTGATTGCTTCCGATGCGGTCATCACCGGCAAGGCAAACATGGACGAGTTCGCAATGGGTTCCTCCTGCGAGAATTCGGCTATGCACCCGACCCACAACCCGCATGGTCTCGACCGTGTACCGGGCGGTTCCTCCGGCGGCTCCGCTGCTGTTGTTGCAGCAGGCGAGGCTCCGCTGGCGCTCGGCTCGGATACCGGCGGCTCTATCCGTCAGCCAGCGTCCTTCTGCGGCGTTGTCGGCCTCAAGCCGACCTACGGTGCGGTTTCCCGTTACGGTCTGATCGCATTCGCATCTTCTCTCGACCAGATCGGCCCGTTCGGCCGCTCCATCGAGGACGCAGCCATGCTGCTCGATGCGGTTACCGGTCACGATCCGCTGCACGATTCCACCTCTGTCAAGACCCCGTTTGAGGGTTCGCTGCGCGCAAACCTGAACGCAGACGTCAAGGGTCTCAAGATCGGTCTGCCGAAGGAGTATTTCGGCGAGGGCATCTCGGATGCCGTTCGCAAGAACGTTATGGCGGCTGCAGAGGCGTACAAGGCACTCGGCGCAGAGGTATTCGAGATCTCTCTGCCGCTCGTTGAGTATGCACTGCCGATCTACTACATCCTCTCTTCTGCAGAGGCTTCCTCCAACCTTGCCCGTTTCGATGGCGTAAAGTACGGCTACCGTACTCCGAATGCGGGCGACGACATCACCGAGCTGTACACCAAGAGCCGTTCCGAGGGCTTCGGCGCCGAGGTACAGCGCCGCATCATGCTGGGCACCTACGTTCTGTCCTCCGGCTACTACGATGCGTACTACAAGAAGGCTCGTGCCGCACAGCGCAAGATCCGCGAGGAGTTTGCAAACGCATTTGAGAAGTGCGACGTCATCCTGACGCCGGTTGCGCCGACCACGGCTTACGAGATCGGCTCCAAGACCACCAATCCGCTCGAGATGTACGCAGGCGATATCTGCACGGTTTCCGTCAATATCGCCGGTCTGCCGGGTCTGGTTCAGCCGTGCGGTTTTGATGAGAACCACATGCCGGTCGGCATGCAGCTCATCGGTCCGCGCTTCGGCGAGCAGACGCTGCTGAACGCCGGTCTGGCTTTTGAGCAGGCGTCCGGTCTCAAGAACATCATCGCTGCACTGTAAGGGAGGAAGACAAACATGAAATACGAAGCTGTCATCGGTCTGGAAGTGCATGCGGAGCTGTCCACCAAGAGCAAGATCTACTGCTCGTGCTCCACTGGCTTCGGCGCACCGATCAACACTCACACCTGCCCGGTCTGCACCGGTATGCCGGGCGCACTGCCGGTACTCAACAAGCAGGTTGTACACTACGCCGCCAAGATGGGCAAGGCTACCGGCTGCACCATCAATCAGCTGTGCAAGGCTGACCGTAAGAACTATTTTTACCCCGATCTGCCGAAGGCGTATCAGATTTCCCAGTTTGATGTGCCGATCTGCGAGAACGGCGAGGTATTCTTCTATGTGGACGGCGTGAAGCACTCCTGCCGTCTCGAGCGCATCCACTTCGAGGAGGATGCGGGCAAGCTGCTGCATGACGAGATCGACGGCACGATCGTTGACTTCAACCGCTGCGGCGTACCGCTGATCGAGATGGTAACCCGTCCTGACCTGCATTCCTCTGCCGAGGCAAAGGAATTCCTTGAAATGATCAAGACTACGCTGTCCTACCTCGATATCTGCGACTGCAAGATGGAGGAAGGCTCCATCCGCTGTGACGTTAACGTTTCCATCCGTCCGGAGGGCTCCACCGAGCTGGGCACCCGCGTTGAGATGAAGAACATCAACACCTTCTCCGGTGCGGTCCGCGCGATCGACTACGAGATCGCCCGTCAGATCGAGGTTGTAGAGAACGGCGGCGAAATCCAGCAGGAGACCCGTCGCTGGGACGACGTTAAGCTGAAGAACACGGTAATGCGTACCAAGGAAGATGCGCAGGACTACCGTTACTTCCCGGATCCGGACCTGATCGCCGTAGAGATCTCCGACGAGTGGCTGCACCAGATCGAGAGCGAGGTTCCGGAGCTGCCGATCACCCGTTACGAGCGTTACCTCAACGAGTACGGCATGACTGCCATGGAGGCGCGTCTGCTGTCTGACAGCTTTGAGAAGGCCGAGCTGCTCGACGCTGCCGCAAAGCAGGTTAAGCCCAAGGCTGCTGCAAACTGGATCCTGTCCGATATCTCCAAGTACCTGAACGACAAGGGCGTAAGCCTCCGCGAGACCAAGATGACCGCAGACAAGCTGGTTGCTCTGGTCAAGCTGATCGAGGCGGGCACCATCTCCGGCAACGCCGGCAAGAAGGTTCTGCCGAGCATGTTCGAGACTGACGAGACCGTTGAGGCCATCGTTGACCGCATGGGTCTCAAGCAGGTATCCGACGAGGGCGCTATCCTCGCCATCGTACAGGACGTTATCGCCAAGAACGAAAAGGCTGTTGCCGACTTCAAGGCAGGCAAGAATGTTACCGGCTTCCTCGTAGGCCAGTGCATGAAGGCTTCCAAGGGTCAGGGCAACCCGCAGATCATCAACAAGC
>QFCE01001614.1_pt1:0-127500 | contig 255471 bp, 241 predicted proteins | sample 5346091 | NCBI WGS metagenome assembly QFCE01 (sample SAMN09062252, study PRJNA434731) | Human gut metagenome, whole genome shotgun sequencing project. | isolation source: stool timepoint A chromium assembly | host: Homo sapiens | collected 2015 | reverse complement strand
CCGGAGCCGCAGCGAGAGCGAGTCTGAATAGGGCGTATGAAGTTGCAGGTATTAGACCCGAAACCGGGTGACCTATCCATGAGCAGGCTGAAGCGGTGGTAAGACACCGTGGAGGGCCGCACCCACGTCTGTTGAAAAAGCCGGGGATGACTTGTGGATAGCGGAGAAATTCCAATCGAACTCGGAGATAGCTGGTTCTCCCCGAAATAGCTTTAGGGCTAGCGTTATTTTAGATTACCGGAGGTAAAGCACTGAATGGTCTAGGGGCCGCGAGGTTACCAAAGCCTATCAAACTCTGAATGCCGGATAATTGATGAATAGCAGTCAGACTGTGTGAGATAAGTCTCATAGTTAAAAGGGAAACAGCCCAGATCTACAGCTAAGGTCCCAAATGAACACTAAGTGGAAAATGATGTGAAACTGCGAAGACAACCAGGATGTTGGCTTAGAAGCAGCCACTCATTCAAAGAGTGCGTAATAGCTCACTGGTCGAGTGGTTTTGCGCAGAAAATGTAACGGGGCTAAGTGTTCAACCGAAGCTTAGGCATTGCAGTAATGCATTGGGTAGGGGAGCGTCGTATGCGGGGCGAAGTCAGAGCGGAAGCACTGGTGGACTGCATACGAGTGAGAATGCCGGAATAAGTAGCGAGAATTATGTGAGAATCATAATGGCCGAAAATCTAAGGTTTCTTGGGGAAGGTTCGTCCGCCCAAGGTTAGTCGGGAGCTAAGCTCAGGCCGAAAGGCGTAGGCGATGCACATACGGTAGAAATTCCGTAACCACCGAACATTTAAGCTAGAGGGACGCTTTCTTTAAGGTTATCCCGGGCGATGGTTGCCCCGGGCGTAAGGGACCGAAATATAGTAGGGAAGTAACTGGCGAGAGAGACGAGAAAAGCTCTAGTGTATACTAAGGTGCCCGTACCGCAAACCGACACAGGTAGATGGGATGAGTATTCTAAGGCCAACGGGAGAAGGGTTGTTAAGGAACTCGGCAAATTGGCCCCGTAACTTCGGGATAAGGGGCGCCTGCGAGAGCAGGCCGCAGTGAAAAGGCCCAAGCGACTGTTTAGCAAAAACACAGCTCTCTGCTAAATCGAAAGATGACGTATAGGGGGTGACGCCTGCCCGGTGCTGGAAGGTTAAGGGGAGTGCTTAGCGCAAGCGAAGGTGCGAACTTAAGCCCCAGTAAACGGCGGCCGTAACTATAACGGTCCTAAGGTAGCGAAATTCCTTGTCAGGTAAGTTCTGACCCGCACGAATGGCGTAACGATTTGGGCACTGTCTCAACAGCCCGCCCGGCGAAATTGTAGTACCGGTGAAGATGCCGGTTTCCCGCAACTAGACGGAAAGACCCCATGGAGCTTCACTGTAGCTTGATATTGGATCTCGGTATTCCATGTACAGGATAGGTGGGAGGCTAGGAAGCGAGCGCGCCAGCGTTCGTGGAGTCAACCTTGGGATACCACTCTTGGGATATTGGGATTCTAACCTGCGACCATGAATCTGGTCGGGGGACACTGTCAGGTGGGCAGTTTGACTGGGGCGGTCGCCTCCAAAAGAGTAACGGAGGCGCTCAAAGGTTCGTTCAGCACGGATGGAAATCGTGCACTGAGTGTAAACGCATAAACGAGCCTAACTGCGAGAATGACGGTTCGAGCAGTAACGAAAGTTGGAGTTAGTGATCCGGCGGTATGTGAATGGAAATGCCGTCGCTCAACGGATAAAAGCTACCCTGGGGATAACAGGCTGATCTCCCCCAAGAGTCCACATCGACGGGGAGGTTTGGCACCTCGATGTCGGCTCATCGCATCCTGGGGCTGAATTCGGTCCCAAGGGTTTGGCTGTTCGCCAATTAAAGCGGTACGCGAGCTGGGTTCAGAACGTCGTGAGACAGTTCGGTCCCTATCTGTTGCGGGCGCAGGAATATTGAGAGGAGCTGTCCTTAGTACGAGAGGACCGGGATGGACGTACCGCTGGTGCACCAGTTGTTCTGCCAAGGGCATAGCTGGGTAGCTAAGTACGGACGAGATAAACGCTGAAGGCATCTAAGCGTGAAACTCCCCTCGAGATAAGTGTTCCCATCCTTCGGGAGTAAGGCCCCTTGTAGACTACAAGGTTGATAGGTCAGGAGTGGAAGTGCAGTAATGTATGGAGCGGACTGATACTAATAGGCCGAGGGCTTGACCTTAAATGTTAGGTAACCTCGAAAGATAGCTTGCGAGTAGGATTGTTCAGTTTTGAGGGTGTAAAGACCTTCTAAAAAGTTTTCTGAGAGAGAAAACAGCGAAGAAGATAGCGCGTGAGCGCAGGTAAAGCTTCTTTTGCATACTTTTCTTCTCGAAGAAAAGTATGCACCATTAGCTCAGTTGGTAGAGCAACTGACTCTTAATCAGTGGGTCCACGGTTCGAGCCCGTGATGGTGTACCACGAAACCCGAGTTTTTTAACGAAAGCTCGGGTTTTTGTTATGTCTCAATTTAATTTTACACCGTTGCCTCTCTTTCCCTCGCGCCTGTTTATTAAAAGCAGTAATCCGGCTGTCGTATGACGATTGACAAGCCGCACTCTCCGGAGTATGATAAGCACAAGGCAGGATAACCATTTACGGAATTGCACAGGGAGGGAATGCAATGCTGTTCAAAACAGAGCTTACCGAAGTCTTCACCATGGCGGAGATGGACAAAATCGTTAAGACACTCAGCGCGAAAGGCATAGACGCGACCACGAAAACGGTCGATCTGATGAGCGGCGGTCTGCTGGAAAACCGGCGTTCGTCCGGCACGTTCGGCATGAATGCCGAGGTGAGAGTCGTTTACAAAATCTACGTCAAACGTGCGGATTTGGAGTTTGCAAAGAGCGTTCTGGCGACAATCTGATCGCAAAGAAGGGAATGAAGTAAAATTCATTCCCTTTTTCTATGCCTACTTTACCGATTCATCAAAATGTGATAAAATAGAAGCCAAACAGAAAATTTAGTTTCTATTCCGAGCGGATTTTCCGCTTTTGGTTTGGGTTGATGGAGGCTGCACTATGATAAAGTTCCGAATGCCGCTGCTGGCGGTGCGTGATGTGGAGATTTCAAAGAAATTTTACCATGATCTGTTCGATCAGGAGGTTGTGCTGGATTTAGGCGGAAATGTGACGTTTTCCGGCGGCTTTGCCGTTCAGCAGGATTTTGACAGGCTGACCGGCGTGCCCAAATCCACGATCCTGCACCAGTCGCACAACATGGAGCTTTACTTTGAAGTGGACGACTTTGACGCGTTCACGGAAAAGCTGCGCAGACACCTGGACGTGGAACTGGTGCATCCGCCGATGACGCATGCGTGGCAGCAGCGTGTGGTGCGCCTGTACGACCCGGACTGGCACATGATCGAGGTCGGTGAGTCCATGGAGCACATCGCACTTCGCCTGCTGGACGAGGGCCGTTCCGTGGAAGAGACCGCCGCGCTCATCCATCACCCGACTGATTTTGTGGAGCAATGCAGAAAGGGTTTGAAATAGATATGTTCGGTTATGAACCGGAATTCGTCGTGTGCGGCGATGCCCGGATTGCTTATTACGATGTCGGCCGAGGAAAGCCGCTTGTGCTGCTGCACGGCAACGGCGAGGACAGCTCGTACTGGAACGCCCAGATACCCGAGCTGACCCGCTTTTACCGCGTTATTGCGGTGGACAGCCGCGGGCACGGCGCCTCCGGGAGCGGCGGGCACGGCCTGTCGTTTGAAATGATGGCGGAGGATCTCAAAACCGTGCTGGACACGCTCGGCGTGAAAAAAGCGCACTTCCTCGGCTTTTCGGACGGCGGCAATCTGGCGATCAAATTCGCACTGACGCACCCGGAATATATAGATAAACTCATCCTCAACGCGGCCAATGTGGAGATGTTCAGCGGCGTCAAGCCGCAGGTTCAGCTGCCCGTTATGGCAGGCTACGGTGTTGCTGCAGCGCTGAGCCGTTTCAGCAAAAAGGCGGCGCGCCGAAGGGATGTGCTCGGACTGATGGTGCACCCGTACGGGGTGACGATGAACGATCTGGAGCGGCTGACCATGCCGACCCTCATCATCGTCGGCGAGCACGATGCAATACGCGAAAAGCAGACAAAGGAGATGGCCTCGCACATTCCCCACTGTGAAGTGGAGGTTTTCCGCGACGGCGACCACTTTGTTGCAGCAAAGCAGCCGTCCCGCTTCAACCGGACGGTTATAGAATTTTTACTTGGGAGATAATCAGCATGAAATTCATCAAAGCGGGAGAAATCGCAGACAGCAATATTTTCAACAAGCTCGACGAGCGCAAGAAGTCGCTCCTCGAAGGCGGCATGGACGTCATCAATCTGTCCATCGGCACGCCGGATTTTCAGCCGGGCCGGCATGTGATGGAGGCCGTCAGCCGCGCTGCGCTCGACCCGGATATGTACAAGTATTCGCTGAACGAAACGCGCGAGCTGCTCGACGCCGTAGAAAACTGGTACAAGCGCCGCTATGACGTCACGCTTGCCGACGACGAGATCATGGCTGTGTGCGGCTCGCAGGAGGGCATTGCACACGTTGGCTTTGCCTTCGCCGGCCCGAACGACCTGATCCTTGCACCGGACCCGGGCTACCCAATCTTCTCGTTCGGCCCGATGATGACCGGCGCAACGGTCGGTCTGTACCCGCTGTACGCCGAGAAAAACTGGCAGCTGGACTTTAACGACATTCCGGAGGACGTGGCAGAGCGTGCAAAGGCGATCGTTGTTTCCTATCCGAACAACCCGACCACTGCTGTTGCCGACCGTAAGTTCTACGAAAAGCTGGTCCTCTGGGCGCGTGAGCACAACATCATCGTTCTGCACGACAACGCGTATTCCGACATTATGCTGAACGGGGAAAAGGGTCTGTCCTTCCTGTCCATTCCGGGCGCGAAGGAGGTCGGCATTGAGTTCAACTCGCTGTCCAAGACCTACAACCTGACCGGCATGCGCGTGTCCTTCGCACTCGGCAACCGCGAGGTCATCAGCCGTTTCCGCGCGTTCCGCTCGCAGATCGACTACGGCATGTTCTACCCGATCATGGCGGGTGCGGCTGCCGCGCTCAATGGTCCGCAGGATGTGGTAGAGAGCAACCGCACCGGCTACATGGCGCGCCGCGACGCGCTGTGCGGTGGTCTGCGCTCGATCGGCTGGAACGTGCCGGATGCACAGGGCACCATGTTCGTCTGGGCGAAGATTCCGGAGCGCTTTGCGTCCTCGGTGGACTTCGCCATTGAGCTGATGGAAAAGACCGGCGTTATCGTGGTTCCGGGCAGCGCCTTTGGTGCGCAGGGCGAGGGCTACGTCCGCATGGCGCTTGTCGTTCCGCCCGAGCGCATGGCAGAGGCGGTTCGCCGCATTGACGAGAGCGGTATTGTAAAGGAGTGAGTTTCTGTTATGCAGATCGACCATATTGCACTGTATACACGCGATTTAGAGCGTCTGTGTGAGTTTTACACCAAATATTTTGACGGTACGGCGGGCAAGCTGTACCAGAACGAGGAGACCGGCACGCAGGCGTGCTTTGTGTCCTTTGCCGACGGCGCACGGCTTGAAATTGTGACCCGTCCGCAGTTTGAGGACGCCGAGCACTCGCGTCTGTGGACCGGCTGGGCGCATACGTCGTTCAAGGCGGGTACTCGCGAGAACGTGGACGCGCTGACCGAGCAGATGCGCTCGGAGGGCTATGAGATCACGGATGGCCCTGTCGTCGGCAAGGATGGCTGCTACGGCAGTTTTGTGCTCGACCCGGACGGCAATACCGTCCGCATCGTAGCGTAAAGGAGAACGCAAATGAAGCTGATCTCATGGAATGTAAACGGTCTGCGTGCTTGCATGGGCAAGGGTTTCCTTGATTTTGTCGCCGCCGAGCAGCCGGATATGCTGTGCCTGCAGGAGACCAAGATGCAGCCGGGACAGGCTGATGTGCCGCTCGAGGGCGGCTACCGCGAATACTGGAACTCGGCAGAGAAGAAGGGATACTCCGGCGTGGCGCTGTTCACCAAAACCGAGCCGCAGAGCGTCACCTATGGTCTTGGCATTGAGGAGCACGACCACGAGGGCCGTGTCATCACCGCCGACTATGGCGAATTCTACCTCGTTACCGTGTATACACCCAACTCGCAGAATGAACTTAAGCGCTTGGATTACCGCATGACGTGGGAGGATGCCTTCCGCGAGTATCTGATAAAGCTGGATGCGGAGAAGCCGGTCATCGTGTGCGGCGATATGAATGTCGCGCATGAGGAAATTGACCTCAAGAACCCCAAGACCAACCGCAAGAACGCAGGCTTCACCGACGAGGAGCGCGGCAAGATGACCGAATTGCTCGCCGCAGGCTTTACGGATACGTTCCGCCATTTTAACCCCACGCTCGAGGGCGTGTATTCGTGGTGGAGCTACCGTTTCCACGCCAGAGAGAAGAACGCAGGCTGGCGTATCGACTATTTCCTCGTGTCCAATCGCTTTGCCCAGCGGGTCAAGGACGCGCGTATCCTGACCGACGTGTTCGGTTCGGATCATTGTCCGGTGCTGATCGAAATTGAATAAGGACGAGTATGCCTTTGTGCCGGAGGCGTTTTTCGGCGGCGTGCAGGAGCAGGAGGACGAGGAAGAACTTGACCCGTACTTCCGGCCGGATGCCGTATCCGGGGAGGACGAGCCGGACGGCCTTGACTGGATGCCGGAAACACCGACCGAGCCGTGTCCGTGCTGCGGCGCAGAGATCCCCGAGAATCCTTCGTGGGGGTATATCTGCCCCATGTGCGGCTGGGAGATTGATTACGATGTCGAAGGCGAGCCGGATAAGCCGAGCGACCAGAATCATGGGCTGTCGCTCACCGAGGCACGGTGGAACTTTCATTCGTTCGGTACGGTCGCACCGTGGAAGGTAATGGAGAATTGAAAATGGAGAATGGAGAATGAACCTCAGGGTAGGTCGTTCTCCATTTTTTATTCAGAGAAATAAATTCACTCTCTCCATCAGAATCGTCAAATCAGGATCAGTCAGTCATTTTCCATTCTCCATTCTCAATTTTGTTCTGCTCTGCTGTTCTCTGCTGTAATATCTACTCCTTTCTTTTCTTCTCTGCTCTGGTCTGCTCTACTGTACTGTACTGTTCTCTGCTCTTCTGTACTCTTCTCTGCTCTGTGGATTTTCCGTACGATAAATCCCGTTCACTGTGTACTTTCTCGCCAAGAAATAGCGATTTCTCGCCAAGAAATCCGGAATACTGGAAGAACGCACCAGATTCCACCAATTACTAACTCCTAATTCCTAATTCCTAATTAAGGAAACCTCCTCACTCCTAACTCCTGCCTGACTGCATAATCTATCCGTCCGGCACATAGCCTGTCATAAAGGGGTGAACAGAAGTGAAGAAGATAATCTGTACCGCTTTACTCAGCGGTATGCTTACGGTGCAGGCGGCGGCGCTGCCCGAAATGGGCGCGCTCTACGCAAAATCGGCGGCACTGTATGCGGCAAACGGGCAGGAGCTTTACGCCTATAACGCCGACGAGCAGCTGCAGCCTGCGTCGGTGACAAAGATCATGACCATGCTGCTGGCGATGGAGGCGCTCGAGCGCGGCGAGGTGACACTGGACACCATGATAACCGGCAGTGAGTACGCCTGCTCGATGGGCGGCACGCAGATCTGGCTGGAGCCGGGCGAGCAGCTGACACTGGATGAAATGCTCAAGGCGATTGCGGTCGGTTCAGCGAATGACTGTGCGGTTGCGGTAGCGGAGCATCTGGCGGGCACAGAGGCCGCCTTTGTCGAACGGATGAACACGCGCGCACGCGAACTCGGCTGCACGAACACAACGTTCATCAACGCCAACGGACTGGACGGCGAAGGTCAAAAGACGCTGACCTCGGCACGCGATCTTGCGCTTATTTCCTGCGAGCTGCTGCGCCACCCGAAAATACTGGAGTACACCGGCATCTGGATGGACACCGTGCGCGGCGGTAAATTCGGTCTGGCGAACACGAACAAGATGCTCAAAAGCTATCAGGGTCTGACCGGTCTCAAAACCGGCTACATCCGCGAGGCTGGCTTCTGCATTTCTGCAAGTGCCGAGCGGGACGGACTGAGCCTTGTAGCGGTCGTGATGGCGGCGCCCACCAAGGAGAACCGCACAGCGGACGCGACCGCGCTGCTCAATTACGGCTTTGCCAATTTCACGGCGTACATGCCTGTGGCTGACGATCTGGCACCCATTCCGGTGACGCTCGGCACTGCGGAGACCGTGCAGCCGGTGCTCGAGGGCAGCGATTCGTTCGTGATTGAAAAGACGAGAGCAGGGGATATGCAGACCGCGTTCGACCTGCCGGAGACGCTCACCGCGCCGATACAGGCCGGTCAGCGGTTGGGCGAAATGACGGTATCCGCCGGCGGAGAGACGGTTTTGACCGTTCCCATTATCGCCGAAGCCGGTGTGGACGCGCTCGGACTGCCTGAGCTGCTTATTTCCTTTGTGCGCGGCCTTGCAGGAAATGTTGTAAAAGATGAAAAATAACGTCAAAATCCGGCGTTTTCCGAACAAAATTGGAAAGGCTGAGAAATTTACCATACAAAATGACGGAAAGTTTGCAATTCGGACTTGTGATTTTGGCTAAACTATGGTACACTAATAGCAACCTCAAAGGTTGGGAGGATAAAAACTATGGTAAAACTTATTATTGGCGGTACCGGTTCCGGTAAGACCAAGGAGCTTATTGATCAGGTCAACGCTGCAGTAAAAGAAGAAAAGGGCAGTGTCGTTTGCATTTCCCGCGGCAACAAGCTGACTTTCGATATCTCGCATGACGCGCGTCTGATCGACGCAGCGGATTATCCGGTTAGCGACAGTGCAAGCCTGCTCGGCTTTGTCGGCGGTCTGCATGCCGGCAACTACGATATCACCCGTGTCTTCATCGACGGTCTGTACAAGATCATCGGCGGCAAGGACGCAGCCAAGGCTGAGGAGTTCCTCGTCGCTCTGGACGCATTCTCTTCCAAGCACAGCGTAAACTTCACCGTTTCGCTCAGCGAGGAGCCGGAGTCTGCTACCGAAGGCATGAAGCGTTTCCTGTAATCCTTAAACGGAAATACATATCGCAAGCACAAAGAAGCAACGATGAAAGTCGTTGCTTTTTTCTTTTGCCCGCAGCCGGGCAGGTAAGAAAAAACAATGGGAAATGCTGCGTCTTTTTCCCTTTGTGATAAAAAAGACAATCTGGCATTTTACATATACTTAGTAAGAATAATTTGTGCAGAATGTATGATACGACACAAATCTACAAAAAATATTTAGCTTTTCTGAGCAAAAGTATTTTACTTTTTGGGTAAGTTGTTTATAATAAGTAGTATAGTGTGCCGAGGGAGCACGCTGTATTTTGTACAATGTTGCTATGGCGTTCATGAAGGGGGAATGCGATTGCAAAGAGGGAAAGAAGGCTTTAGTGTGCTGCGCTACCTGATCTATTTTTCTCAGGTAGGCTTCACAGTGATCACACCGCCGGTGCTTTGCTGCTTCGGAGCGATATGGCTCCGCAACCGGTTCGGTTGGGGCAACGGTGTGGTGATTATCGGAATCCTGCTCGGCATCGCGGTTGCAGCCTGCAGCCTGCGTGATTTTCTGCGATTTACCGAGCGCAAGGCCAGAGAAAGTGCAGAGAAAGAAAAGGAGCTGTGACGGGAATGCACATCGTTTATGAGGAAACGAAGCGCATGCTGCGCGGCATGCTCCCGCTGGCGCTGGTGACCTTCGGTGTGTTCGCTCTTTGCGGACAGGGTATCGCTCGGTCCGGCGCAAGCGTTCTGCTCGGTACGGCGTTCGCGCTGCTGCTGTTCTACATGATTTGCAGGAGCACGGTAAGGGCAACCGCCTTTCCGCCGGCACAGGGCATTCGCATTACGCGGCGCGGCTATGTAGTTCGCTACATGCTCACGGCGGTGTTCGTTATCGCGGCGATCAAGCTGCCGTATCTGAACGCAGCTGCAGCGGTCATCCCGCTGTTTTTCACCAAGGCGCTGCTCCTCTGGCGCCACGCAGTTCAGCGGAAAGGAGGTTAAACGGTTGAACGTCGAAATAAACGGTCCTAAAATACTGGGTTATTTGTTCGGCAATACCAATCTGCCGATCACGGAGACCATGAGAAACTCATGGATCATCATGGCGTTTATCCTGTTCCTGTGTATCTTTTTAACACACCGCATGCAGAAGATCCCAAAAGGCAAGCAGGCACTGGCCGAAAAGGCGGTGCTGATGATCGACGGTCTGGTCGAAAGCACGATGGGTGAAGGCTGTCAGGCTTTCTCGCCGTACATTATGACGCTGATGATGAGCTCGCTGTTCGGTTCGCTGGCCAGCCTGTTCTGGATGCGCTCCACCACGGCAGACCTGAACACCACGCTCGGCTGGGCGCTCATCACGTTCGTGCTGATCACGTTCAATAAGATCAAGTACGGCGGCATCAAGGGCTACCTCAAGGGGTTCCTCGAGCCGATCTTCGTTATGGCGCCGCTCAACGTGCTCAGCGAGATCGCAACGCCGGTCTCCATGTCGTTCCGTCACTTCGGCAACATGGCAGGCGGCCTGGTTATCACCACGCTCATCATGGGCGCACTCAAGGTGCTGTCTAATGCGGTATTGGGTTTCCTGCCCGATAATATCGCGCTGCTGCAGATCGGTCTGCCCGGTGTGCTGTCGCTGTATTTTGACTGCTTCACGGCCTGCATGCAGGCGTTCATTTTCAGTATGCTCACCATGGCTTATGTAGGCGACGCACGCAACAGCTGACGTGAAGAAAAAACAAATTCCAATTTCGTTATCTGAATTAGGAGGAAGAAAAGTATGGATCCCAAAGCATTCGTAGCAGGTATGTCCGCTCTTGGTGCAGGTATGGCAATGATCGCCGGCCTTGGCCCTGGTATCGGCGAGGGTTATGCCGCCGGTCAGGCGTGCTCCGCAATCGGCCGTCAGCCGGAGGCGCAGGGCGATATCACCCGTACCATGATCCTTGGTATCGCAATGGCCGAGTCCACCGGTATTTACGCGCTGGTTATCGCGCTGATCCTGCTGTTTGCCAATCCGTTCGTTGGCCAGTTCTAATTGGAAGCGGCAATATCCCAATCGTTTGTGCCGACTGGAATATTGACACTTCTACGACCGCTTCGCTGTAAAGTGAGTGGTTGAGAATTAAAAGACGAAACGGATTCTTCCGTTTGGGAAGGAGGTAAACCAGTGACAGAAGCATTATATGAAGCGTTCGTCAGCATCGGCTGGTGGGAGATCCTCGTGACGATGTGCAACACGCTCATTACGTTCCTGATCATCAAGAAGTTTCTGTACAAGCCGGTGCGCAAGATGCTCGCTGCCCGCAGCGAGGAGGTACAGTCCATGTACGCCACCGCCGAGAAGGCGCAGAGCGAGGCCGAGCAGATGCGCAGCGAATACACCGAGCGTCTGTCCAAGGCGAAGGAGGAGGCTGCCGAGATCGTCGGCTCCGCTACCCGCCGTGCCGCAGAGCGCAGCGATGAGATCCTGCGCGAGTCCTCGCAGCAGGCATCCGCTATGGTCAAGAAGGCCGAGCGCGTCATCGAGCAGGAGCGCATCAAGGCGCACAAGGAACTCAAGGATGAGGTTGCGGATCTGTCCGTGATGATCGCCTCCAAGATCGTGGAGCGCGATGTAAAGCCGGAGGATCACGAACGCTTTATCGAAGACTTTATTGACAAGGTGGGGTGAGCAAACATGGCGGATATGGTAAGCGAGCGCTACGCACTGAGCCTTTACGAGGTCGCGCAGGACGAGAAGCAGGAAAAGCTGTATCTCGATCAGCTGACCGAGGTGTGCGCGGCGTTTGACAGCGAACCGGATTTCCTCAAAATGCTCACAACGCCCTCTATCGCGGTGGAGGACAAGCAAAAGGTCCTCAAAACCGTGTTCGAGGGACGTATCGAGCCTTTTCTGCTCAATTTCCTGATGCTCGTAACGGATAAGGGCCGCATCGGTCTTATCCACGAGATGTGTCAGGCATATAAGGAGCAGTATTATTTTGAAAACGGCATCGTAGAGGTGCTGGCGGTCACGGCGGTGCCGATGAGTGCGGCGCTGACCGACAAGCTGCGCGGCAAGATGGAACAGGTTACGGGCAAAAAGGTAGAGCTGAAATGCTCGGTCGATCCGAGCATCATGGGCGGCATCGTTGTGAAAGTCAACAACGAGCAGTTCGATACCAGCCTGCGCACCCGTCTGGAAGAGCTTGCAGCACGGTTGACCGGTACACAGGAAAGCAGGTGATTTTTATGGAATTGCGCTCCGAAGAGATCAGCAGCATTATCAAGGAGCAGATCACGCATTATCAGAGCCAGATCAAGCTGACCGACGTGGGCACGGTTGTTACCGTCGGTGACGGTATCGCGCATATCCATGGCCTTGAAAACTGCATGGCAGGCGAGCTGCTCGAATTTCCGGGCGGCGTGCAGGGCATGGCGCAGAACCTCGAGGAAGAGCTGGTCGGCGCGGTTATCCTCGGCTCGGATCAGAACATCCGCGAGGGTGACACGGTAAAGCGCACCAAGCGCATCGTGGAGGTCCCGGTCGGTGAAGCGATGCTGGGCCGCGTTGTTGACGCACTCGGCAAGCCGATCGACGGCAAGGGCGCTATCGAGACTAAGGAGAGCCGTCCGATCGAAATGCCCGCACCGGGCATCATCGAGCGCGCACCCGTTAATGTGCCGCTCCAGACCGGTATTAAGGCGATCGACTCCATGATCCCGATCGGCCGCGGTCAGCGTGAGCTGATCATCGGTGACCGTCAGACCGGCAAGACCGCGATCTGTCTGGACACCATCATCAATCAGAAGGGCACCGGCGTTATTTGTATCTATGTAGCAATCGGTCAGAAGCGTTCGACCGTTGCACAGGTTGCAGAGACGCTTGCTGCCAACGGCGCGATGGATTATACCTGCATCGTCGCCGCAACCGCATCCGAGTCTGCACCGCTGCAGTACATTGCACCGTACGCGGGCTGCTCGATCGGTGAATTCTTCATGCACAAGGGCAAGGACGTTCTGGTCATTTACGACGATCTGTCCAAGCACGCGGTAGCTTACCGTGCACTTTCCCTTCTGCTTCACCGTCCGCCAGGACGTGAGGCTTATCCGGGTGACGTATTCTATCTGCACTCCCGTCTGCTCGAGCGTGCAGCGAACATCCAGAACGGCGGCAGCCTGACCGCACTCCCAATCATCGAGACGCAGGCAGGCGACGTTTCGGCGTATATCCCGACCAACGTAATCTCCATTACTGACGGTCAGATCTTCCTCGAGACCGAGCTGTTCAACTCCGGTATCCGTCCGGCGGTAAACCCGGGTATTTCGGTATCCCGCGTCGGCGGCAACGCGCAGATCAAGGCGATGAAGAAGGTTGCCGGTACGCTCAAGCTGGCGTACTCGCAGTTCCGTGAGCTGCAGGCGTTCTCGCAGTTCGGCTCCGACTTGGACGCGGACACCAAGAAGCGTCTGGAACAGGGCGCGCGCATCGTAGAGGTGCTCAAGCAGCCGCAGAACAGCCCGATCCCGGTCGAAAAGCAGGTTATCATCATCTATGCCGTTGTTTCGGGCGCACTGCTCGATATTCCGGCAGACCAGATCAGCGAGTTCGAGAAGGAGCTGTTCTCCTTCGTGGACAGCGTTTACGGCGACATTCCGGAGTCCATCCGCACCACCGGCAAGCTGGAGGACGATGTGAAGGAAAAGCTGACAAAGGCAATCGAGGAATGCAAGAGTAAGTTCCTTTCCGAGCACTAACGCGAAAGGGAGGGACTGAAAATGGCTTCCGGAAATATGAAGGACATCAAGCGCCGTATCAAATCGGTGCAGTCCACCATGCAGATCACTAAGGCGATGGAGCTGGTCGCGTCCTCCAAGATGCGCCACGCGAAGGAGCGTGCGCTCGGCGCAAGACCGTACTTCAACGCCCTGTACCAGACGATTACGCATCTGGCGGGTGCAACGCGCGGCAGCGAATCGGTTTATACCAGACCGCGTGAGGTCAAGAACAGCCTGTACATCGTCATCGCGGGCGACCGCGGACTGGCAGGCGGCTACAACGCCAACCTGTTCAAGCTCGCCGCTGCCGAGATGCAGGGCAAGCAGGCACAGGTCATCACCATCGGCAAAAAGGCGCAGGAGCATTACGCAAAGCGTCCGGTAACGGTGGCGGCGGACTATCCCGGCATTGCCGAGACCATGCGCATCAGTGATACGCATCCCATCGTGGAGGACATGCTGAAGCTGTTCCGCGAGGGCAAGGTGGACGAGGTTTTCCTGTGCTACACGGAGTTTATCTCTCCTCTGCAGCAGGAGCCGAAGTGCCTCAAGCTGCTGCCCGCGTACTTTGACGCGGCAGACAAGCAGCCGGCAGGCGCTCATGTTCTGACCGAATACGATCCCTCGCCGGAGAGCGTGTTTGATGCAGTCATTCCAGAGTACCTGTACGGCGTGCTGTACGGCGCGGTAGTCGAAAGCTACTGCTCCGAGCAGTCGGCGCGCCGCATGGCAATGGAGGCTGCGTCGGATAACGCAGGCGAGATGATCGAAAATCTGAATCTGTCCTACAACCGTGCGCGTCAGGCAGCGATCACGCAGGAAATTACGGAGATCGTAGCCGGCTCGGGCGAGGTAGGAGCTTAATCGAGAGTGGAGATAGAAGAGTGGAGAGCGGAGATACCTCTCGTCTCTTCACTCTGAACTCTGCACTCTTCACTCTTTTCACAAAAGGGAGTTTTGCCAATGAGTGAGCAGAATATTGGCACCGTTGTCCAGATCACCGGACCGGTGCTTGACATTAAATTTGCCGCTGACGCGCTTCCGAAGCTGCTGAATGCTATTACGATCGACAACCACGGTCAGATCATCACGGTCGAGGTTGCGCAGCACATCGGTCAGGACACCGTGCGCTGCATCGCAATGGAATCCACCGACGGCTTGGTGCGCGGCATGAAGGCAGTCGATACCGGCAGCCCGATCACGGTGCCGGTAGGCGACAAGAACCTCGGACGTATCTTCAACCTGCTCGGTCAGCCGGTGGACAACAAGCCGGCGGTCGAGGGCGAGGAGCGCTGGCCGATCCATCGTCCGGCGCCGTCCTACGAGGAGCAGCAGTCCACGACCGAGATCCTCGAGACCGGCATCAAGGTCGTTGACCTGATCGCGCCGTTCGCCAAGGGCGGCAAGATCGGTCTGTTCGGCGGCGCAGGCGTCGGCAAGACCGTTATCATCATGGAGCTGATCAACAACATCGCAAAGCAGCACGGCGGTATTTCGGTATTCACCGGTGTAGGCGAGCGTACCCGTGAGGGCAACGACCTGTACAACGAGATGCAGGAATCCGGCGTTATCAACAAGACTGCGCTGGTTTACGGCCAGATGAATGAGCCGCCCGGAGCGCGTATGCGCGTTGCACTTTCCGGTCTGACCATGGCGGAGTATTTCCGCGATGTCGAGGGTCAGGACGTGCTGTTGTTCATCGACAACATCTTCCGCTTCACGCAGGCCGGTTCGGAGGTATCCGCGCTGCTCGGCCGTATGCCGTCTGCCGTAGGCTATCAGCCGACGCTGGCAACCGAGATGGGCGCGCTGCAGGAGCGAATCACCTCGACGAAGAAGGGCTCGATCACGTCCGTACAGGCTGTTTATGTGCCTGCCGATGACCTGACCGACCCGGCTCCGGCTACCACGTTCTCGCATCTGGACGCAAAGGTCGTACTGTCGCGTGATATCGCATCCATGGGTATTTACCCGGCGGTTGACCCGCTGGATTCGTCCTCTCGTATCCTGTCGGCGGACGTTGTCGGCAAGGAGCATTATGAGGTTGCCCGTGCGGTGCAGTCTATCCTCCAGAAGTACAAGGACCTGCAGGATATCATCGCCATCCTCGGCATGGATGAGCTGTCCGACGAGGACAAGCTGACCGTAGCGCGTGCCCGTAAGATCCAGAACTTCCTCTCGCAGCCGTTCCACGTTGCAGAGCAGTTTACCGGTATGTCGGGCAAGTATGTGCCGGTCGCTGAGACCATCCGCGGCTTCAAGGAGATTCTTGAGGGCAAGCATGACGATCTGCCTGAGTCGGCGTTCCTGTTTGCCGGCACGATCGACGAGGTAGTGGAGAAGGCTAAGAAGGGGGCATAATATGGCTACCTTTCATCTCAAGGTGCTCACGGTCGATAAGCAGTTTTTCGACGGTGAAGTGGACCGTATCGTGGTTCGCACCTCACAGGGCGATGTCGGCATCCTGCCGAACCATGTGCCGTATGTTGCGGCGCTCGGCGTCGGCGGTCTGACCATCATCCGGAACGGCGAACGCCGTGTAGCGGCGGTTTCGGGCGGTTTTGTGGATGTTTCGGCAGAGCAGACGGTCGTGCTGGCGCGTACCTGCGAGTGGGCCGACGAAATCGACGTTGCCCGTGCCCGTGAGGCCGCAGAACGCGCGAAAGCGATTCTGCAGAAAAAGGCCGGCGACCGTGAAATGGATATCGCACAGGGCAAGCTGAAAAAGGCGGTAAACCGTATTCGCATCGCGGAGAGCAAATGATACAATTTCCTGCAAAGGAATGGTATCAGTATTACTGAATAATTCGGCATATTGACCGAATATAAATCCCTCGATTTGATTGAATCGGGGGATTTTTTGTGCTATAATAGCCGCTGGAAGACAAAGAAAAATTCTCTGCCGAAGTGAAATGGGGGAATTTCCATGAAACGAGCGCACGGGCAGATGTCGGAATCGCTGCTGTTGGGCGCAATGCTGGCTATGGCCGGCGGCTTTTTTGACGCATATACCTATCTCTGCCGCGGCAAGGTGTTCGCCAACGCGCAGACCGGCAATATTGTCCTGTTCGGCGCGAATATTGCCGAGGGCAACTGGCTGCGGGCAGCCGAATATTTCCTGCCGATTCTGGCGTTCGCACTGGGCGTTGTGGCGGCGGAGATTGTCAAGCGGCGGTACAAAAAACGCCAGAGCGACATCAACATCCACTGGAGACAGATTGTCGTGCTGGTCGAGATCGTGCTGCTGATTGCAGCGGCATTCCTGCCGCAGAGCATGAACACCACGGTCAACATCATGATCTCGTTCATCTGCGCGATGCAGGTCGAGTCGTTCCGCAAGGTGCGCGGCAGCGCATTTGCAACCACGATGTGTACAGGCAACCTGCGTTCGGGCACCGAGCAGCTTGTGATCTGGGCGCAGACTGGCGACCGGAATGCGATCCGCAAAACGCGCAACTATTACTCAATCATCCTGTTTTTTATCCTCGGCGGTGCGATCGGCGCACTGACGACCGCGAGAATTGGCGAAAAAGCGCTGCTGCTGACCTGCATCCCGCTGAGTCTGGTCTTTACAGTCATGTTTGTCGAGGAAGAACATACGCTCGAGGCGGAGGAGACCGCCGGAAAGGAACGGTAAACCATGTCGATCAAACTGATCGCCGCAGATATGGACGGCACGCTGCTGTCCAGCCGTAAGCAGCTGCCCAAGGGCTTTTTCCCGCTGGTGCGCACGCTGAAAAAGATAGGCGTACGCTTCGCACCGGCATCCGGACGGCAGTATTACAACCTGTACGAGCAGTTCGGCGAGATCGCGGACGAGCTGATGTACATCAGCGAAAACGGCGGCATGGTGTGCGACGGACGCGAAATCGTGTCGTTCGAGGCTATGCCGCAGCAGCTGGTGTGCGCGGCTGTGGAGCTGGCGCGCGGTCTGCCGAATGTGCACGCAATCGCGTCCATGCGGGACGGCGCAGCCTACGAGGACGACGATCCGGTGTTCGTGGAGAACATGGCGATGTACTACGCGCGGCGTAAAAAGGTGCCTGATCTGCTTGAAGCCGTGCAGCAGGAGCCGGTGTGCAAGGTGGCGCTTTTCTGCAAAAATGCAGCGGAAACCAACGTGCTGCCGTACTATCGGCAGATGTTTGACGATAAGCTGCAGGTGGCGCTCTCCGGCGCGGACTGGGTGGATTTGATGCGTCTGGGACTGAGCAAGGGCGTGGCCGTAGGCGTTATGTGCGATAATCTGCACATCACACCCGCGCAGTGCATGGCGTTCGGCGATTATCTGAACGATGTGGAGCTTCTGCGCTCGGTGGGCGAGTCCTACGCGATGGCGAATGCACATGAGCGGCTCAAGAAGGTCGCAAAGCATGTTTGTCCATCCAATGATGAGGACGGCGTGTGCCGCACGATCCGCAGCGTATTGGCGGTGGAATAAAAGGCGAAACCCGGGAATCGAAGGATTCCCGGGTTTCTTTTTGAATTAGGTTGTATTTGTATTCTGTTTGGAGACTTGAATATAAATAAGAGAGAATAAATTGAATGTGGAATAAGAATACGGTTTCGAGAACGATTATTCGAGGGTCAGCTTTTTGTCGGTCAGGAAGGATTCCTTGCAGCGGAAGGCGATCTTGGTGGACTGGGTGCCATCGATAACACCCGGAGTTGCCTTGCGGCCGGTTGCTACGCAGTCGCAGAATTCCTCAATCTCAGTGATGTATGCATCGTGCCAACGGGTGATGAAGTCCTGATAGCACTCACGGCAGACGCCATGCTGGCTCATAACCTCTACGAGAGAGTCGGTCGGAACGGAAGCGATACGCAGCGTGCCGCGGGTACCAACGATTTCGGTCTCAACATGAGAGCCGTGTGCTGCTGCGCGGCCGGCAAAGAAGAATGCCATAGCATCGTTTTCCATCTTCATCAGGCCGGAAACGTTATCGCCGTCGTCCCAGTCCTTGTACTGCTTGAACTCGTAGCAGCCGCCGGTTGCCCACAGCTCCTTGACCTCGGAGCCGGTCAGCCAGCGAATCAGGTCGAAGTCGTGGATGGACATGTCGATGAACTGACCGCCGGAGCGCGGAGCGTACTCGAGCGTGCCCTCGATGATGGAGATCGGGTCCTGCGAATAGCAGCGAACCAGAATAACATCACCGATGTCGCCGTTTTCCATCTTCTCCTTGGCTACCTGATAGGAGTGGTCGTAGCGGCGCATGAAGCCCAGCATAAAGGTCAGCTCCGGGTGAGCGGCGATGATGGCCTCGGCCTCCTTGCACTTTTCAACCGTGTCAGCCAGCGGCTTTTCGCAGAAAACGTGCTTGCCGGCGTCCATGGCAATCTTGATCATCTCAACATGAGATGCAGTATTGGTGATGATGGCAACCGCCTCGACGTTCGGGTCGGCGCACAGCGCCTTCGGGTCGTTGTACACTGCGGTAACGCCCAGTTCCTCAGCGACCTGCTTTGCACGGTCGAAGTTTGCATCTGCGATAGCTACCAGCTCCGAACCCGGAACGCGGTTTGCAATGTTGCAGGCATGCTCGTAACCCAGACGACCTACACCGATGATACCAATCTTCAGCTTTTTCATAGGAATACTCTCCTTTGTGATCTTTTCTATTGAAAATAATGGGTTAACTTACAGTCCGGTGTGCTCCTTGACGTAGGCGCGGGCCATGCGGGCGTACTCGAGCGGATTTGCAATAGCCGGATCCTGCTCAGCCTCTACGACCAGCCAGCCCTCGTAGTTGTACTCGTCGAGCAGCTTGAATACGGTCGGGAAGTCTACGCAGCCTTCCGGATCGCCGGGAACGGTGAATACGCCTTCCGGAATCGAACGGAGGAAGCTCTTGTTCTCGGCGTAGCACTTGTCCATTGCAGGCTTGCGGACATTTTTGAGATGGACATGGCCGATGCGGTCGTGGTGCTTCTTGAGAATTTCAATCGGGTCCTCACCGGAGAAGGTGAGATGACCGGTATCGTAAATCATGCTGACGTACTTCGGGTCGGTCATGGCGAGCATACGGTCGATTTCGTCGGTCTTCTGCACGGTAGTCGTCATGTGATGATGATACACAATCTTCATGCCGCTGTCATAAGCGATCTTGCCGAGGTGATCCAGACCCTTGGTCAGTACCTCCCACTCATCGTCGTTCAACACCTTCTTGTTGGAAAGAGGAGTGTTCCACTGATGCTGAATGGAGAACGACTGATCAGACGTGTTGATAATCGTAGCACCGATCGACTTCAGGAAGTTCATGTGGTCAACAAATGCACGCTCGTTCTGCCACATCGGCAGTTCATTTAAGTAGGTGCTGATCCAGCCGGTGATGGCGGAAATACCGCGGCGGCCAAACTCCTTATTCAGAATCGCCGGATCACGCGGGAACTGGCAGCCGATCTCGGTGCCAACATAACCGGTCAGAGCGATTTCACTGATCGTCTGCAGGAAGCTGTTTTCAGCACCCATCTCCGGCATGTCGTCTTCGGTCCATGCGATAGGCGCGATACCGATTTTAACCTTTTTGGGATCTAACATAATGCTTCGTCCTTTCGTTCTTGTTGTATCTCACAGCTGAGCCGTGAGATTCTTTCTTTCTCTTTGTGCTTATAGTTTAGCAGATATGGCGAACGGTTTCTTTTAGATTCTTGGCTTGATTCAAAAAACGGAAATTTTTTTTTCGGACACTCGAAAATCCCATATATATAATATATTAGAGGTAAAAGCGGCGGTAAAAATGCACAGTATTTTTTTCGGAGCGGGTTTGAGGCTGTGCGCTTGTTTTTATAAATCCTGCTTTTTGCCGGTCGGAGACTAGCGAATCGGCCGGTTTGCGAAAGCTGAAAAACCGCAGAGAAACATACGGAAGATTCTCGGTCGGATAGTCTATACGATAAATAAGCGGGAAAAAACAAGAATCTGCAAATAGCAAGAATCTATAATTCTTCTCGGCCCGGCCGCAAAAAAGCACGATATACGGCGGTTTGCAAAAGCAAATATGTGCTATCGCAGCACAACGGACCCGTGTGCTATACTTTTATAAGAGTAAAATCACCGTCAGAGAAAGAGAGGAGCTGCAAAAAACTATGCCGAAGGCAAGCCTGAACGTACAGTGTTTTGTAGAGAAGAAAGTTAAATCAATTTTTGAGGGCGAGAATCAGCCGAAGCTGCTTTACGTCAGTGAAATCCGACCGGATGCCAGTGCACATCCGCGTGTCATGCACGCGCATGAGGATTTTGTCGAGCTGATTCTCATTTGCAGCGGTTCAAGTGAATACCTGATTCACGATAAAAAAGTCATCATCAAGCCGGGTGATCTGCTCGTATACAACGCAGGCGTGGTGCACGACGAGGTTTCCGGTCCGAATATGGAGGTCGGCAGCTACTGCATTGCCGTCGGCGGACTGCATATGCCCGGTCTGCGCGAGAACGCGCTCATTCCGGATGATGCGGGCTATGTGTTTCCGACCGGCAAGTATTTCGCTGATCTGCGCTGCCTGTTTGAAATGATGTTCCGCACCCTGTCAGCCGGTGAGCCGAACGCTGAGCTGTTCTGCAGCTCGCTGATGCACGCGCTGCTGGTGTCGGTGCTGACGGTCACCGCCGGTCCTCGCGCGGAGTCGGAAGAGCCGCTGGAGGAGCCGCACATTCTCGGCAGACGAATTAAGGAATATATTGACAAGCATTATATGGAGCCGATCACGCTGCAGAGCATGGGTGAGGCGCTGCACATCAGTCCGTATTACTTATCGCATGTTTTCAAGCAGATGAGCGGGTATTCGCCCGTGCAGTATCTGCTGCGCCGCCGCAACGGTGAAGCACAGACGCTGCTGATCACGACCGACCTGTCCATCACGCGTATTGCGGAGATGGTGGGATATGACACGCAGAGCTATTTCAATCTGCAGTTTACCAAAAACGTCGGCATGCCGCCGAATAAGTTCCGGCAGAATTATATTGTGTCCACCGGCATCGAGGAGAAGCCTAAGCGCAAACGCAAGTAAGAAATCCCTGTACAGAGTGAGAATTCTGTTCAGGGATTTTTTTGATGAGGAAAACTACGGAAAAAAGCATTCTCGCGTACAGAACGGGCAGTTTGCTGCGGGAGTTTTTGTACGCATATTCCGTGTAGAATCCGCATAGAATTTCGTGAAATGGGGTCATGCTGTGCGGGTCAGAAAAGGAACGATTTTATACGCGGCAGGTGTGCTCGCGTGCGGAAATGTGCTGCTGCAGGTGCTCGGATTTGTCTATCGCGTGGTGCTCAGCCGCTTTGCAGGCGCGGAAGGTCTGGGCGTGTATCGGCTGGTCAATTCGGTGTATTTAGTGTTGCATGCAGGCTGCCTGTCCGGCGTGACGACGGCGTGTTCGCGGCTGAGCGCAGCGTGCGAAGCAAGAGGGGAGAGCGGCCGCTTAGGTGCGGTTTTGCAGCTGGCGTTCCGCGCCTTTTTTGCGCTGAGTGCGGCCTGCGCAGCGGTGGTTCTGCTGTGCGGCGGCAGTATCGCGGCAAATCTGCTCGGTGACGGACGCTGTGCGCGCGCGTTTCCGTACATGCTGCTGTGCCTGACGCTCACCGGCGTAGAAAATATTTTCAAATCGCTGTTTATCGGCCTGGAAAGGGTACAGTACACAGCCTGCTCCGAGGTCGGGGAGCAGCTTATCCGCATCTTCGCGGTCAGTTTTCTGCTGTACGAATATGGCAGCGGCGACTATGGCAGAATCGCCATGCTCATCTTCGCGGGCATGGTGTGCAGCGAGATTTTCAGCGCGCTTTTCCTCACGCGGCTGTTCCGCCGAAATATGCGGCATATTCGCTTTACAAGGCCGGATAAGGAACTTTACGGTCAGTTTTTCGGCATTGCCGCGCCATTATCCGCCTCGGCGCTGATCGGCAATATGCTCGGCTCGGCAGGCGCCGTCCTGCTGCCGCAGCGCCTGATGGCGGCCGGTCTGGACTATGAGCAGGCGCTGTCCGCGCTCGGCGTGATCTCGGGCATGGCCATGCCGCTGCTGCTGTTTCCGGTCGCGTTCGTCAGCTCGGTCTGCACGGCGCTGCTGCCCGCCGTCACGGCAGCGCAGGCAGTCGGTGAGCAGGCACGTGTGCGTGTTTTGACCGGCCGTGCCGTTACGACTGTGGGTCTCATCGGCATACCGGCAACTGCCGTTCTCGTGCCGCTGGCACCGCAACTGAGCGAGCTGTTTTTCCGCCAGCCGCTCACCGGCGGCTACGCCGCGCTGCTCGGCGCGGCAGCCGTGGCGGCCTACTACCAGATGGCGACCGGCAGCCTGCTCAATGCGCTCGGCCTGCAAAGGTGGAACGTGGCAACCGCCATCTCTGCGGAACTGTGCCAGCTTGCGCTGCTGTACCGCTGGTGCGCAAGGCCAACGCTCGGCATTTACGGCTACCTGCTGGCCATGTTTTTGACCGGAGTGAGCGCCGCTGCGGTCAACCTTGCCATCCTGCACCGGCGAACAGCGTTCCGCCTGAAACCCTTCCGGCGGTTCGGCGTGCCGCTGCTCTGCGGCGCTGCGGTTTACCTGTGGACTCGATTTTTCGCGCAGACATTCGTCTGCCGGTTTGATAACACCGTGACCGCCCTCGCGGCAGCACTCGTGTCGGCTATCATATTGTATTTGCTCGTGCTGAGACTGCTCGGCATCCGTCTCGGGCGGTATCTGGCACATCGCGTGGAAAATCCGGCAGTCCTTCCATTATTCTTGTGGTAGGAAAATAGAGAAGTGCTATCAGCGTGAAGATTGGAGAAAGGGTAACGGGTTGCCGCTGTGCGGGCGGCCAACAAGGATACTCCCATAATAATACATATGCTCGATTAGGGGTTTATCGTTAAATTTACGACAATCGTCAGCGGAAAAGTGTCAGATATGTATGAGGTCGGCGCCTGCATTTTGCAGGTGCCGGCTTTTTTGTTGCAGGAATAAAAATGAAAACAGGGCGCTTCACAGCAGTGAAACGGTTTGTTTTACGCAGTTTTCCGACCGATTTCACAGGGAATACTATTTACTACTTGAATAGTACGGATTTTTGCGGTATACTATAAACAAATAAAAAGCAACAGGAGGCTACTATCATGGCTGCTATTACGAAGAAGTCCACCATTGGTGAGGTTCTGAATATGAACATCGAGACCGCTCGTTTCTTTATGGAAATCGGCATGCATTGCCTCGGCTGCCCGGCATCTCAGGGCGAGAGCATCGAGGAGGCCTGCATGGTACACGGCACCAATGCAGATGAACTGGTTGCCAAGCTCAACGCTTTTCTGGGCGAATAAGTCGAGTGAGTAAGAAAATTAGAGCTGGCATTGTTTGCCGGCTCTGTTTTTTTGGAGTTTTACATGGAAAGTATGATTTTAACACCGCGGCTGGCCTGTATGGCGGCTCTGGTGCCGCCGAATGCTCGATTGGCGGATATCGGAACGGATCACGGCAAGCTGCCGATCTCACTGCTGCTGGATGGGCATATTGCATCGGCTATCGGCTCGGATATCCGTTCGGGACCGCTGGCGCATGCGGAGCGCAATGCGAAAGAGCATAATGTATCCCTGTCTCTGCGGCTTGCGCCGGGACTGGAGGCCGTGCGGGCGGAGGAATGCGACGCCGTAACGATCGCAGGCATGGGCGGCCAGACCATCGCAGAGATTTTGACTGCCGCACCGTGGACCGCCCAAGGTGACCACCTGCTGCTGCTCCAGCCGATGACCATGATTGCCGAACTGCGCCGGTGGCTGTACGCGCACGGCTACGCCGTCGAGCGTGAAACGCTGTGCCGCGAGGACAGACGGCGTTACGTCGTTCTCAGCGTACGCGGCGGTGCACCGAAGCAGGAAATACCGTTGAGCGAATGTGCGGTTTCTCCGGCCTTGCTGCGTGCAGAGGGGGCTGCCGATTATCTTGAGCAGCTCTGCCTGCGGGAGAAAAAGGCACTGGACGGCATGGAACAGGGCGCAACGGAGAACAAGCGTCTCGCATACCAGCGTGCGCTGGTGCAGTGCATCCAATCTGCAAGGGAGGAACTGAAATGACGACAGTTCAGGATATTTTGACATTTATGGAGGGCCTTGCTCCTTACGAGCTGGCGGAAAGCTGGGACAATGTCGGCCTGCTGTGCGGCGATCGTGCGCAGGAGGTCACGAGCGTGCTTTGTGCGCTCGATGTGACAGAAACGGTCGTGCAGGAAGCGGCTGAGCGCGGTGTGCAGCTTGTTGTCGCACACCATCCGGCGATCTTCACCTCGGTCAGCCGTGTGACATCGGACGATACGACCGGTCGAGTGCTGCGTTACGCGATCAAGCACGATATTTCTATTATCTGCATGCATACCAACGCAGACTGTGCGGAGGGCGGTGTCAATGACGCACTCGCGTCCGCGCTGTTCCTCACCAACGTGGTGAGCATGGAGGCCGGCGAGAACGGCATGCTCGGTCGTGTGGGCGATCTGCCGCATGAAATGCAGCCGCGCGAATTTGCACTTTATGTTAAGGAGTGCCTGCGTGCGGGCGGTGTGCGCTTCTGCGACGGCGGCAAGCCGATCACGCGCGTAGCGGTCGGCGGCGGTGCTTGCGGCAAGCTGATGGACTATGCAGTCGCAGGCGGCGCACAGGCGTTCGTCATCGGCGACTGCAGCTACGATCTCATGCAGCGTGCGCAGGCCATCGGTCTGTCTCTGGTGGATGCAGGACACTTCCCGACCGAAAATCCGGTTGCGGCCGTGTTCGCCGATAAAATCACAGCCGCATTCCCGCAGGTGCTCACCGAGGTTTCCGAGCGGCACGCGGACTGTATCCAATTTGTTTAAGGAAGAATTTATATGCCATTAGATGCGATCTGCCTGCGGGCAGTGACAAATGAACTCAATAACGTACTGGCAGGCTGTCGTGTAGAGAAGGTCTATCAGCCGGACCGCGATGAAATCGTGCTGCAGACACGCGGCGGTCAGGGCGGTCCGCGCCGACTGCTGCTGTCGATCGCGGCAGGCTCGCCGCGCGTGCATTTCATTGACGCGGCTCGCGAGAATCCGGCGGCGCCGCCGATGTTCTGCATGCTGCTGCGCAAGCATGTGCAGGGTGCAAAGATTGCGGCAGTGAGCCAGCCGGCGGTCGAGCGTATGCTCACCATCGAACTGGATACGACGGATGAAATGGGTGTACCCTGCAAAAAGCACCTCATCTGCGAGCTGATGGGTAAGCACTCCAACGTCATCCTGTGCGGCGAGGACAACCGCATTATTGACGCTCTGCGCCGTGTAGACGGTGACCTGTCCGGCAAGCGGCAGGTTCTGCCCGGTCTGTTTTACCGCATGCCGCCCGCACAGGACAAGCACGACCCGTTCACGGTTTCCGGCACAGGACTTGCCGCCGCCGCATCGCAGGCGGAAGAAGGGCAGACGCTCGACCGCTGGCTGCTCAGTCAGCTTCTGGGTTTTTCGCCGCTGCTCTGCCGCGAACTGTCCTTCCGCGCGACCGGTGACGCAGCCAAGCCGATCGCACGCATGACGGATGAGAACCGTCAGCAGCTCGGCAAGGTGTACGACGATTTCATGTCGTATGTCGAGGATAACCGAGCCAAGCCTTTCCTGCTGACCAAGGTCGAGGACGGTGCGGTGTTCGACTTCACCTTCCTTCCGGTGACGCAGTATGAGGGCCTGATGAATGTCACGCAGGCGGACAGCTTCAGCGCACTGCTTGCAGCCTTCTTTGAGAAAAAGGGCAAGGTTGAGCGCATGCAGCGCCGCACCGGTGATCTGCACAAGACCGTCACGAACGCGCGTGACCGTGTGGCCCGCAAGCTGGCGGCGCAGAAAAAGGAACTCGCGGCTACGCACAACCGTGAACAGTACAAGCGCACCGGTGAACTCATCACCGCGAACCTGTATCAGCTTGAGAAGGGCATGAACAAGGCGAAAGTGGTCGATTACTACGCTGAAAACTGTCCGGAGGTCGAGATCACGCTGGATGTTCGCCTGACGCCGCAGCAGAACGCACAGAAATATTTCAAGCTGTACAACAAGGCCAAGACCGCCGAGGAAGTGCTCACACAGCAGATCGAACAGGGTACCGCCGAGCTGGATTACCTGGAAAGCGTCCTTGCTGCCCTCAGCGAAGCCGAAAACGAACGTGATCTTGCACAGCTGCGCGAGGAGCTCACGCAGTCCGGTGTGCTCTCTGCCAAGCAGACGCGCAACAAGAAGCTGCGCGGCAAGCCGGTGCAGGCCAAGCCGTTCCATTATCGTACGAGCGACGGATTTGACGTGTTTGCGGGAAAAAACAACCTGCAGAACGATCTCTTGACGCTCAAAACTGCGTTCAAGAGCGATATCTGGTTCCACACGCAGAAAATTCACGGCTCGCACGTTATCCTCGTGACGGATGGCAGGGAGCCGACTGATGAGGCCATGACCGAGGCTGCCATGATTGCAGCGTACCATTCGCGCGGACGCTCGTCCTCTCTGGTGCCGGTGGACTACACGCCGGTTCGCCAGGTGAAAAAGCCTGCGGGCGCGAAGCCGGGCATGGTCATCTACCATGTGTACCAGACCGCGTACGTCACGCCGAACGAAGCCGAAGTGGAAAAGCTCCGCGTAGAATAAAAATAAATCGCTCTTGAACTTTCGAGAGCGATTTTTGCATGAAAAAAAGGATTCTGCCGAAAACAGAATCCCTTTTGCTTTACTTGTGGGAGGCGATAACGTCGCTCATGTCGTACATGCCTGGCTGGGTGCGCTCGGCCATGAAAGCGGCTGCATCAACCGCACCGACCGCGAAAACCTCGCGGGACAGGGCGGTGTGCTTAATCTCGATGATCTCATCGCGGCCGCAGAACAGCACGCTGTGCTCACCAACGATGGTGCCGCCGCGGATCGCGGAGATACCGATCTCGTGTGCCGGACGCTTTTCGCGGCGCTCGTGACGGTCGTAAACGTACTCCGCGTCATAGGGGAGTGCGCTCGCAACTGCGTCAGCCAGCATCAGAGCCGTGCCCGAAGGAGCATCCAGCTTCTGGTTGTGGTGCTTCTCAATGATCTCTACGTCGTACTTGTCGCCCAGAACAGCGGCGGACTGCTTGAGCAGTTCGCTCATCAGGTTAATGCCAAGCGACATGTTGCCCGAACGGAACACCGCGATCTTTGCAGAAGCCGCACGGATGCGATCCAGCTGCGCCGCAGAGTGCCCCGTGGTGCAGATAACGACCGGCGTGCCGTGCTGCTCGCAGTAATCGAGCAGGCGCTCGGTAGAAGCGGCGTTGGAGAAGTCGATGATTACATCGCATTCGCCGGTAAACTCAAACGGATCGGCAAAAATCGGGAAATCTGCATACTGCACCGTATTGATATCAAATCCCGCAACGATCTCCATACCTTCTCTGCCGCTGACAATGTCGTTGATGACATGGCCCATACGGCCGCAGCAGCCGGAAAGTGCAATTTTCAACATCTTTTTATAGCTCCTTTAGATCTTGCAGCCGGCGTTTTCCAGCTCGCGCTTGATGTACGCGATGTGCTCCTCGCTCGGCTCAACCAGAGGCAGGCGCAGACCGCCGACCTTCCAGCCGAGCAGCTCCATAGCCTTCTTAACCGGAATCGGGTTGACTTCGCAGAACAGCGAGTCGATCAGATCGTGATACTGCAGCTGCAGCTTAGCAGCTTCCGGATAACGGTTGTCAAAGCACAGCTGAGTAATGTCGTGTGCAACCTGCGGTGCTACGTTGGACAGCACCGAGATAACACCCTTGCCGCCGAGAGACATCAGCGGGACGATCTGGTCGTCGTTGCCGGACCATACGTTCAGGTTGTCGCCGCACTTCGCCATGGTTTCAGCCAGCAGCGAGAAGTTGCCGGAAGCAGCCTTGAGGCCGTTGATATTCGGGTGCTTAGACAGCTCATACAGGGTATCGGCGGTGAAGGAAACGCCGGTACGGCTCGGCACGTTGTACAGAACGATCGGAAGATCGCAGCAGTCTGCGATTGCGGTGTAGTGTGCGATCAGGCCGCGCTGCGTAGTCTTGTTATAGTACGGCGTAACCGACAGACCGGCATCTGCGCCGCATTCAGCTGCAAACTTGGTCAGCTCAATGGCGTATGCGGTGTCGTTGGAACCCGTGCCGGCAACGACCGGTACACGGTGGTTGACATACTCGCAGCACCATGCCAGTGCTTCGCGGTGCTCCTTATCGTGCAGGGCAGATGCCTCGCCGGTGGTGCCGCAGACAACGATGGCATCCGTGCCGTGTGCGATCTGGTGGTCGATAATCTTGCCGAATTCCTCGTAATCGACCTCACCGGTGGACTTGAACGGCGTGATAATAGCAACCGCAGCACCGGTAAAAACAGGCTTCTTCATAATAAAACGGTGACCTCCTTAACGGTCCATATAGCCCTCGGCGCAAAGCAGCTCTGCCATCAGAACAGCGCCGCCTGCTGCGCCGCGCAGCGTATTGTGCGACAGGCTGACAAACTTGTAATCAAAGATGGTATCTTCACGCAGACGACCGATGGAAACACCCATACCATTCTCGAGGTTGCGGTCCAGCTTGGTCTGCGGACGGTTATCCTCTTCAAAGTAAGTAAGGTAGTGCTCCGGAGCGGACGGCAGGTTCAGCTCCTGTGCGCGGCCCTTGAAGTTGTTCCAGCGCTCGATCATAACTTCCTTGCTCGGCTTGTTCTTAAACTTGACCGAAGCGGCAGCCATGTGACCGTCAGAGCATGCAACGCGCAGGCACTGTGCGGAAATAACCGGAGTGGTCGCGGGCTCGATGTGGTCGCCCTCGATGTGGCCCCAGATCTTCATCGGCTCCTTCTCGCTCTTCTCTTCCTCGCCGCCGATGTACGGAATAACGTTGTCTACCATCTCGGGCCAGGTCTCAAAGGTCTTGCCGGCACCGGAGATTGCCTGATAGGTGCAGACGGAAACCTCGGTCGGCTCAAAGTCCATCAGAGCGGACAGCGCCGGAACGTAGGACTGGATCGAGCAGTTGGACTTAACGGCGATAAAGCCGCGCTTGGTGCCCAGGCGCTTGCGCTGTGCCGGAATGATCTCGGCATGGTCAGCGTTGATCTCCGGGATGATCATCGGAACGTCCGGGGTACCGCGGTGAGCGGAGTTGTTGGAGCAAACCGGGCACTCGAGCTTTGCGTACTTCTCCTCAAGGGCGCGGATCTCGTCCTTCTTCATATCTACTGCGCAGAAGATGAAATCAACCTTGGAGGCGATCTCCTCTGCGTCGGCAGTTGCGTCGTACATAACCATGTCCTTGTACTTGTCGGGCATCGGAACGGTCATCTTCCAGCGGCCCTCACAAGCCTCGGCATAGGTCTTGCCCTTGTTTCGGCCGGATGCAGCGAGTGCTACGACGTCGAACCACGGGTGGTTTTCCAGCAGCAGGGTGAAGCGCTGGCCTACCATACCGGTCGCGCCGACGATGCCTACTTTGTACTGCTTCATGTTTATCAAATCCTTCCAAAAGGTATTCTAACAAAGAAATTATGTGATGAAAAACATACAGAAAGAATATCCAGAGGCGACTTCGGATGATTCGGCAAGAGCAATTTTCCGCAAAGTGCCGCAGACGAATTGTACAGAGTTACCTCAAAAGAAAAATACCGGTTGAAAAACCGGTATGATCTATACTATAATAGAGGGAGCGGAATCAAACCGCTGCGCTCTAAACAGAATAGCTCTCCACCGGCGTTTCCGCTGATGACAGACGCTGGGATATTTTCCGACGGCGTCCAGCACGGCCTTTCCGCAACAAGCACCGGCTTCGGCGGAGGTCCCTTTCCCGGGTGATTATCGGGTCTGCGGACCCTTCCAACCGGTACTGATGAAAACCGCACCTCTATCTGTATTGATACTTTCGCTTTTTATTTTAGAATATACCCTTGAGTTTGTCAATAAGAACAAGGCGAAACAAGGATAAAAAATAAAACAGGAGTTGATAAAAATGAAAAAGCTGTTATCCATGCTGCTTTGCGCCGTGATGATGGTCACCTGCATCGGTGCTGTTCCGGCACATGCAGCGAGCAGCGATACACGCCTGCGTGTCGGCCTGACGATCAGCGGCACTTCCACCTTTGCTGCGCCGCAGCTCGAGAACGTCAGCGGCTGCAAAACCGGCTACACGGTCGGCACCGTCAGCGGCACCGCGTTTTCCGGCAGCAAGTCGATCACGAGCAGTGCGCTGACCGTCAAGCTGGTGAACGATGCCTTTCAGGTCAGCGATACCGACAGCGGCTCGGTGCTGTATACGTCCGCAGCGGGTGCAGACCATATCGCCATTCGTCCGAACAGCACGCTGACGTGGTTCAAGGGCTACAAGTGGTACGGTGATTTTGTGTACCGCCGTGCATCGAACGGCAGCATCACTGTTATAAACTATGTGGGTGTGGAGGATTATGTGAAGGGCGTGCTGCCGTATGAGATCGACCCGGACTGGCCTGCCGAAGCGCAGAAGGCGCAGGCAGTCTGTGCTCGTTCATTTGCACTCGGCACACACAAGCACGGCAGTGATTACGATCTGTGCAACACCACGAACTGTCAGGTGTATCTGGGCGCCAACCGTGCAACCGAGGCCTCGGATGCCGCAGTGAACGCCACCAAGGGTGAAACGCTGTCGTACAACGGCAGCTCGGTCATCGGTTACTTTTATTCGTCGGACGGCGGCGCAACCGAGGACGCAGCGAACGTCTGGGGCGGCGATTACGCGTATCTCAAGGGCAAGGCTGACCCGTATGAGGACCCGAACAAGGACAAGTGGACGGTGACGCTCACCGCAGATGAGATTCAGCAGAAGGTGAATGCCGCAGGCTACTCCATCGGCAAGGTAGCAAATGTGCAGGTCACAAAGCGCACCGCGACCGATAACGTAAACGAAGTCACCGTGACGGATACGAGCGGCAAGTCGGTTGCGATTTCCAGGAGCAGCGTCCGCACAGTGTTCGGTCTCAAGAGCATTCGCTATACGATCACGCCGGTCGGCGGCTCGGGCAACAAGACCAGTCTGCAGGTCAAGGCTTCGACGCATAACGTCAAGGTCAACGGCAAAACCGTATCTCCGCAGGGCTATTACATTGTAAACGGCACGCAGTACGGCAACAATTACTTCAAACTGCGTGACATTGCGTATCTGCTGAGCGGCACCAAAGGTCAGTTCAACGTCCGTTGGGATAAGGAGAATGAACGCATTCTCCTGACCTCCGGCACGGCGTATGAGACCGTTGGCGGTGAGCTTGCGGATTCGTCCACGGCGGTGGAGAAAATCGGCAAATCCACCTCGACGATCGTGCTCGACGGCGAGAAGATCGCACTGGACGGCTACATCATCAACGGCAACAACTACTACAAGCTGCGCGATATCGGCAAGGCGATCGGCTTTGACGTTGATTTTGACAACGCAAGCAGCACTGTGCTTGTCAAAACCACAAGTGACTATTCCGGAGATGACGAGGATGCAAACAGCGGTAATTCGGGCAATACCGGCTCGAATACCACGCCGACCGTTACCAATCCGACCGGCTATACGTTCAACGGCTCCGGATGGGGACACAGCGTCGGCATGAGTCAGTGGGGCGCTTACGCAATGGCGCAGAAGGGCTTCACCTATGACCAGATTCTGAAATTCTACTTTACCGGCATTGAGATTGCCGAGTAATCTGTAAAATCAACACGCAAGGGAGGAAAAACGGCAGGGGTGCTCAAGGCGATATTGTCTTAAACGCGTCCTTGCCTTTGTGATGAAGAAAAGCGATTTTTATTTTGATTTACCCGAACGCCTGATTGCCCAGCATCCGCTGGAGCAGCGCGACGCGTCCCGCCTGATGGTGCTCGACCGCAGGGACGGCTCGGTGACACACCGCCATTTCCGCGATCTGCTGGAGTACGTTCAGCCGGGCGACTGCATGGTGTTCAACAATTCCCGTGTCATTCCGGCGCGTCTGATGGGTCACGCTGTCGGCCATGTTACGCCGATCGAGGTGCTGCTGCTGACCGACAAAGGCGACGGCCTGTGGGAGTGTCTGACCCGTCCGGGCAAAAAGACCCGCACCGGTGTAGAGCTGACCTTCGGTGACGGCCTGCTGACCGCAACCGTTGAGGCGGTTCAGCCGGACGGCAACCGCCTGATCCGTTTCCATTATGAGGGCATTTTCCTGGAAATCCTCGACAAGCTCGGCACCATGCCGCTGCCGCCGTATATTAAGGAAAAGCTGGATGATCCCGAACGCTACCAGACGGTTTACTCTAAAACACCGGGCTCTGCAGCTGCACCGACCGCCGGCCTGCACTTCACGACCGAGTTGCTTGACGCGCTGAAAGCCAAGGGAGTAAAACTGGCGTTCGTGACGCTGCATGTCGGTCTGGGTACGTTCCGCCCGGTCAAGGAGGATGAGATCACCGACCACATCATGCACTCCGAGTATTATATCATGGACGAAGAGACCGCGGGGATCATCAACGATACGCGTGCCGCAGGCGGCAAGATCTGGGCGGTCGGCACAACAGCCAGCCGCACGCTGGAGACCATCGCGGCTGACGACGGTACCGTGCGCGCACAGTCCGGCTGGACGGATATTTTCATCTATCCGGGCTATAAATTCAAGGCAGTCGATCATCTTGTGACCAACTTCCATCTGCCGGAGAGCACACTGATGATGCTGATTTCGGCATTTGCAACACGAGAAATGGTCATGAACGCGTATCAGGAAGCCATTAAGGAAGAATATCGTTTCTTCTCGTTCGGCGATTCGATGCTTTTGTACTAATAAAACAGGATAAGAGGGAATTATGGAAATCGGAAAATTTAACCTAATCAAAACCGAGGGCCGTGCCCGTCGCGGTGAGTTCTGCACGGCACATGGCGTGGTGCAGACGCCGGTATTCCAGAATGTCGGCACAGCGGGTGCTATCAAGGGTGCGGTTGACGCGTTCGATCTCAAGGAGCTTGGCTGCCAGATTGAGCTGTCCAACACCTATCATCTGCACGTCCGTCCGGGCGACCAGATTGTCAAGCAGATGGGCGGTCTGCACAAATTCATGCGCTGGGACGGTCCGATGCTGACCGACTCCGGCGGCTTTCAGGTGTTTTCGCTGGCGACCCTGCGCAAGATCAAGGAGGAAGGCGTAACCTTTCACTCGCACGTTGACGGCCGCAAGATTTTCATGGGACCGGAGGAGAGCATGCGCATCCAGTCCAACCTCGGCTCGGACATTGCGATGGCGTTCGACGAGTGTATCGAGAACCCCGCGCCGCGTGAGTATGTCAAAAACTCCATTGACCGTACCACGCGCTGGCTCAAACGCTGTAAAACCGAGCTTGACCGTCTGAACACGCTTCCGGATACGGTAAACCCGCACCAGCTGCTGTTCGGTATCAATCAGGGCGGCACTTATGACGACCTGCGTATCGAGCATATGCAGGCAATTGCGGAGCTGGATCTGCCGGGTTATGCCATCGGCGGTCTTGCCGTCGGTGAAAGCACCGAGGTCATGTACCATATTCTCGATGTTGTTCTGCCGCATGCGCCCGAGCATAAGCCGCGCTACCTGATGGGTGTCGGCACGCCGAGCAACATTATTGAAGGTGTCGCTCGCGGCATTGATTTCTTCGACTGCGTTATGCCGACCCGCAACGCGCGTCACGGTCATCTGTTCACGCATAACGGCATCCTGAACATTATGAATGCCAAGTACCAGACCGATGACCGCCCGATTGAAGAAGGCTGTCAGTGCCCGACCTGTCAGCGGTTCAGCCGCGCTTATCTGCGCCACCTGCTCAAGAGCGGTGAAATGCTGTCTCAGCGGCTGCTCGTCATGCACAATCTGTGGTTCTACAACCACCTCATGCAGGAAATCCGCGACGCACTCGATAACGGCACATTTGAGGCTTACCGCGCAGAATACAGCGAAAAAATGAGCAAACGCATCTGACTCGGATGCAAACCCGAGCGCCATTGTCCCGCGATGATGGCGCTTTCACTATTCATAAGGAAGGGGAGAACTGCTATGCAAAAGTTAAACCGAAGGAGCCTGCTTCTGGTAGGCTTTACGCTGTTTTCCATGTTTTTCGGCGCCGGAAACCTGATTTTCCCGCCGTATCTCGGTGCACAGGCGGGCGCTGACGCGTGGCTGGCCTTTGTCGGATTTGCGGTCAGCGCGATCGGTCTGCCGGTTATTGGCGTGATCGCTGTCGCGCGTGCAGGCGGGCTGTCCGAGCTGGCCGGGCGTGTGCATCCGCGATTTGCGCAGATATTTGCGCTGCTGGTTTACCTGTCGATCGGTCCGTGTCTGGCCATCCCGCGCACGGCGAGCACATCGTTCCAAATGCTCGCACCGCTCATTGGCGGAGATGCAATGCGGCAGCTGATTTACTCTATCGTGTTCTTTGCGGCAGCGTTTTTTGTTGCACTGCACCCGGAAAAGCTGACAAGCTGGCTCGGACGCATTCTGTGTCCGACGCTGATCGTACTGATTTTCGTGCTGTTTTTCGGCTGCCTGTTTCATCCGGTGGCAGAGCATTACGGCGTGCCGACCGCTGCCTACGCTTCGCTGCCGGGCCTGACGGGCATTCTGAATGGCTACCAGACAATGGATACACTGGCGGCACTCAATTTCGGCGCGGTTATCGCGCTGAATATTCGGGATTACGGTATCGAGGACGAACAGCAGGTGCGCCGCAGCACCATCCGTGCAGGCTGGATTGCAGGCGCAATGCTGCTTCTGGTTTACGCGATGTTGACGCACGTTGGCGCACTGTCCGGCGCGGCATGGCCGGGCGGCTCGACTGGCGCGGACACGCTGAGCAATATTGCCAGAGGTCTGTTTGGCCCGGTCGGGCAGGTGCTGCTTGCCGCCATTTTCGTCATTGCATGCTTCAATACCTGTGTCGGCCTGATTGCCTGCGTCGGTCAGTATTTCCATGAGCTGCTGCCGCGTATTCCGTATCCGGCCATTGCGGCGTTTTTTGCTGTGGCCAGCATGATTATTTCGAATATCGGTCTGGCGGGTATTATTCGTCTGTCCACGCCGGTGCTGAACGCGATTTATCCGGTCGCTATCGTGCTGATTGTGCTGTCGTTTCTCCCGAAGCCGGAGAAACACGGTGCGGTTTACCGCCTCTGCATTGCCTTTACTGCGGTGCAGAGCATTGCCGCGGCATTCCCGATTCCGGTCTTGTCGCCGCTGCTGCGGGCACTGCCGCTGAACGCACTCGGCTTCGGCTGGCTGATTCCGGCTGCGGTCGGTCTGCTGATTGGCTTGCTGCTTCCGAAGAAAACTGAAAAGGCATAAGAAAACACCCGTCAAGATTTTCTTGACGGGTGTTCAGTCGGTCAATAAAGTTCGTTTTCGTGATGTTGACGTTGCCGCGCGGCAGCGCGCATGAAATAATATTTGAGAAGCAAATATATCAAAACCGGGGGCGTGTACCTCGGTTTTGATACTTTAAGAGGGAGAAAGTTTCCGCACGGGAACTTTCGGACGTCCGTGTTTTGCGAAGTCAAAACACAGATTGTCGGAAAAACGAAGTTTTTCGACAGTCTCAACACCCGTCAAGATTTTTCTTGACGGGTGTTTTTGTTGTAAAACTGCGGTTGTGCGACAGCGATCAGAACAGAGCCAGAATTTTCGCAATCTCACCGCGGGTGATATTGCCGTTCGGTCGGATGGTACCATCCGAGTAACCGCCGATGACACCGGCGGAAACGCAGGTCTTGACTCGCTCGGTCGCCCACGACGGAATCACGGACGCGTCCGTATAATTCAGGCTGACCGCCGCATAGCCGCGCGGCAGGCAGCGGCCGATGACCGTCATAACCTCAGCACGCGTCATGGTGGCCTGCGGGTTGAAGTACAGCTTACCGTTGCTGCCCGAGCCGTTCATAATGTTCGCACGCGAAACTGCGGCAACTGCGCCGCGCGCCCAGCTCGGAATACTGTCCTCATCGGCGAAGCCGAGCGTGCCGGAGGTGCTGGAGGTATCCAGATTCAGCAGACGCGCCATCGTCACCGCGAACTCCTGACGGGTTAGGTTGCGGTTCGGGCGAAAATAGGCGCTGCCGTTCGCGGTTTCGCCCTTCATGATGCCGCGTGCGCTCAGCAGGGAAGCATAGCCGTTTGCCCAATGCGACGCGGTGTCCGCGAACACGTTGGATGCCGAACCGGCGGTTACGGTCGCACAAACGCGCGTGCGGTTGCCTGCATCATCGGATACGTCAGCGGTCACGGTATGCGTACCGGCAGACAGCGAGCCGGTCGTAATGGTCATGGTCGAGCCGCTCATCACAGCTGCACCGGAAACGGCTTTGCCGTCCACCTTGACCGCAATATTGCTTGCGCGGACCGGATATTTGCCGTTTTCCATGGTGGCAGTGCCGGAAAGCGCGGCATTTGTGCCGATGCTGACCGTTGCCGAGGTCGTATTCAGTTTGACCGACGGCGCATCCGTATTCGTCACCGCATGATCTGCGCTCAGTACGATCTGGTCGAGGTACAGCGCCGAGCCGCCGGAGCCTGCGCCGGATTTGTCAAACCGCAGACCGGTGAACTGCTGTGCGCCGTCCGGCACGCTTGCCGTCAGCTGCTTCCAGCTGTTGCCGGTTGCAGCGGACAGGGGAGCGGTCAGCTCATTGCCTTCCGCGTTGGCAAACACCGCCGTGAGCGTGCCTGCCGTGTTCCTGCTGTGCGCCCACAGTGTCAGGTGCTTCATGCTCGAAGCATCAGCCGCCGGAACGGAAATTGTAAAGCCGTCCGTACCGGTGCCGTTCCACATCGCCTGGAGCGAACCTGTGCCGCGTGCCACTGAGGTGTAATCCGTCACCCGCGAGAGCGTCACGCCGTCCGATGCGGTCAGATTGTTCAGACCGCTTTCAAAATCCGCAACGGTATGAGCGCTCTGCGCGTCGCCCATGCCGACATTGACCGAAATGGACTTGCTTACGCTGCCATACGAGCAGGTGAGCGTGCCGGAGGCCATCCGGCTGCCCGCAGTGAACACGCCGTCCGCATTTACCGCACCGACATCGCCGGACACGCTCCACTTGAAGCAGGAATCCGCAGCGCCCATCGTATGGCCGAGGTGGTACGCGAGTGCATCCACGTTGACGGTCTGGTTCGGCTTAACCGAGATAGAGCTGAGCGCTTTGCCGCCGCTCTGCAGTGCGATCGAATCTACACCGGTGGTGATGCACACGTTCATAGAGCCGGAAACCGTGCCGTTTGAGCCGGTAATGGCCGCACGTCCGGCCTTGCTGCCCGCGGTGAACGTCTGGCCGGAGACCGTGCCCAGTTCATCATTCACCGTGTAGCTGAGGTCGGTCGGTGCGTCCGCCGAGGCGTAAGACGCATCTGCACCCTTGACCGAGAACCAGGTACTTCCGCCCGGGAGCACATAGCGGTGGCTGGGCGTGAGCACAGCATGAGCCGTCACACCGTCCGACGCGATGTTGTTGACAAAGAAAATGTAGTTGGCGCACGCGCGCTGCGAGCCGTCCGACGGCTGGGAGATCAAAGCTGCGGTGCTCTCGCCGGGATTGCGGACCGCCATCGCGGAGGAGCCGCCGCCATCCAGACAGATGGCGCGGACACAGCCGAGCTCCTTCAGCTCCTGACCGAGTTCTGCCGCCGTCAGGCCGACGCTGTACGAGGACTGGTTGCCGTCGATTTCATACAGAACAACCGTGCCGTCCGCCTTCACACCGACTGCGCTGCGTGCTCTGCGGGTCGAGCCTGCGTCGATGCCGTCGGTCGTGATCGTGCTGTTGTCCATCAGCAGCTTGCCGCCGACTGCGTACTGCACGTCGCTCCAGCTGCTGTCATTCGATGCGATGGACAGCGTGACTTCCTCGCCAACCTCGAAATCCACCCACGAGGGCACATTTGCGCCGTCCGACTTGGTGAGCACCATCTGGTTTTTGGTGATCGTAATGGGACTGCTGCCCGTGCCCTTGTTCACGACCTTGAGCTTGACCGAGCCGTTGACCTTGACCGGTGTATCATCCACGCGCTCGAGGATAATGCTCGTGCCCTTGGCTGCAAAGTGCGTCGAGTCATCGTAGTTGTGATCGAGCAGGTACGCGCCAGCCGTCGTGCGCGTCTTGTTGAAGTAGGATACGTTGACCGTGCCGCTCTTGCCGCTCACGCGGATGCCCATAGTCGGGCGGCCGAGGACAGCTGTGCCGTCCTTCTTGAAGCCGACCGCGTACTGCCAGGCATCGGACGAAATGAGCTCGCCGCTGTCGATGACCAGACCGATCGGAATGCCGGTAGACATAACGAAAAAGTCGGCATTCGTGCCGCCGAGCACGGTTTTGCCCTGATTCTGCAGATATTTCACCGCGTTTGTGATAGTGGCCTTGCTGCCGTACAGCTGCTCATCGGCGTAGACCATGATGGGTGTTACACCGGTGTTCGGCGAGTATGTCAGTACGTTCGCGCGCTGCAGACCGGCGCTGTTTTTGCCCTCGGTGCGGCTGTATTGCAGGCCGCTGCCGAGAGAGTAGGTGTAGCTGAAGCTGTTATCGAAAACGGCTCCGGCAGCACCTGCGCATAGCTGCAGAGCGGCAAGCGCGGCTGCAATCAGGCGGCAGGGATGTTTGGCTGATGTTCTCATAATCCTTTGAGTTCCTCCTTTTATTGCGGGTGTGAAAAAGGGACATACTTTTCAGTATGTCCCTGAGGCTGTCGAAAAACTTCGTTTTCCGAACAGCCTCTCGCTCGAAACCACGCTTTCGAGCGAATCTCGAAGAAAAACCGCGTCCTGCGGACACATTTTTTCTTCCCTTGTATAAATTCCGAGATACACAAGGTGAATTGCCGCATAGCGGCAAGAGAGGGTGGCCTGGGCCATGCTCCCGGAATTTATGAATTTGCAAAGCAAATTCGATTGAATGCGTGCTGCCGCACGAAGCATAAAAATCAAATATTGCTTTTGCGACAAGCTAAGGGACATACTTTTCAGTATGTCCCTAATTGTAAACGCATTTGGTGGATTTGTCCAGTGTCTTACACGCTCTTTACTACTTTTTCCAGAACCTCGGACAGCCTGGGACTGCGCACCGCGATATCGGCCACTCGATGGTAGAGCGCCTTGCGTGCATTGTACAGGCGGCGTGTTTCCGCCTGCTTGTCCGGCTTATCGAGCAGCGGGCGATTCGTGGAGTAGGAAAGGTTTTTCATAATGCGGTAGAACGGCGTGTCGAGCAAGATGAGCAGACCAGTCTCCTTGACAGCCGACACATTCTCCGGACGGAGGACAGAGCCGCCGCCGAGCGCAAGCACGATGCCGTCTTTCTGCGCCAGCTCTTTAATGTACGCGGTCTCGCGGTCACGGAAGTAGGCTTCGCCCTTTTCAGCGAAAATCTCGGAGATTTTCTTGCCTTCCTTCGCTTCAAGGTAGATGTCTGCATCAATAAATTCCAGTCCGGTCAGACGCGCCAGCTTACGGCCGATGGTGGTCTTGCCGCTGCCCATAAAGCCGCACAGCACCAGATTTTTCTTGCCATGCTTCTCGCGCAGACGCTTGACCGCCATTTTGCCATAGGTGCGGCGCAGAATGGTTTCGCACGCCTGCGGCTCGAAGGTCACGCCGGTCCAGATGGTCTGCGCGTGCGCCGCCTGCATGACCAGCATGAACAGTCCGTCACGTGTTTTGGTCTTGCGCGGATTGGCGAGCTTCATGGTCGAGGTCACCGGCGGATTGTAGATCGCATCGAACACATACTCGGTCTTGTGCGGCAGATAATGCAGCGGAGCCGCGTTTTCCTTCGGGTACATGCCCACCGGCGTGGAATTGAGCACGATATGAATATCGCGCGGAATATGCCGGCGGCTGAACACGGAAATGCGTGCACCCGGAATGGCATCGGTCAGCTGCTTCTGCAGTGCCTCTGCCTTCTCGAGATTGCGTCCCGTGATGGTCAGATACGCGCCCTGCGTCACGCAGTGGTATGCCATCACGGAAGCCGCGCCGCCATAGCCGAGCAGCAGTACCTTTTTACCTTGAAGCGATACGCCGTCACGGTTCAGCGACTCCGCAAAGCCGAGGATGTCCGTATTGAAGCCGGTTGCCTTGCCGTCCGCAAAGCGGACCGTGTTGACCGAGTGCAGGTCGCGGGCAGCAGTGTCAATCTCATCGAGCAGGGGGATGACAGCCTTTTTGTGCGGAATCGTGCAGTTGATGCCGCCGAGCTTGCGCTTGGCCAGCTCGAACGCTTCGGGTAAATCCTCCGGCGGAACGGCAACGCCGATGTAGTCCGCATCCTGACCGGAGGCTTCGAACAGCTGCGCGTGCAGCTCCGGGCTCATGGTGTGACCGAGCGGCCAGCCAAACAGGGCATAGGTGGTCTTTTTCGGCTCGAAAGCGCGAAATTCGTCCATGGAAAGCAGCATAACTCAGTCCCCCAGACGTTCGAGGGTGTTGAAGAAATCGGGGTAGGAGATGGCAACGACCTCCGGCTCGTCAATGCGGCTTGCGCCCTCGGCTGCCAGACCGAGCACGGCAAGGCTCATCGCAATGCGGTGGTCTTTATAGGTCTCGAACGATGCGCCGTGCGGCTTTGCACCGCCGTGCACGATCATGCCGTCGTCGGTCTCCTCGACATCTACGCCGGCCTTAGTCAGCTCTGCGACCATAGCGGCAATGCGGTTGGACTCCTTGACCTTGAGCTCCTGCGCGTCGCGGATAACGGTTTCGCCCTCAGCGAATGCAGCGGCTACCGCGATAACGGGCAGCTCGTCAATCAGGCGCGGGATGATAGCGCCGCCGATTTCCACGCCGTGCAGCTTGCTGTACTTGGCGGTCAGGTCGCACATCGGCTCGGCCTCATCGCGGAAGTTCGACTCGGTGATGTCCGCACCCATGTCGCGCAGAACGTCCAGAACGCCTGTGCGGGTCGGATTCACGCCCACGTTTTTAATCGTCAGTTCACTGCCCGGAACGATCGCACCGGCAACGAGGAAGAACGCCGCCGAGGAAATGTCGCCCGGAACGGCGATATCGACCGCGTGGAGGTCCTCCGGCGGGTCAAGGGTGATGGTATTGCCGTTGGTTTCGATCTCCACGCCCAGTGCGCGGAACATTCGCTCGGTGTGGTCGCGGGAGGGAGCCGGCTCGATAACGGTGGTCTGGCCCTCGGCGTACAGACCTGCCAGCAGGATGGCGCTCTTCAGCTGAGCGGATGCTACCGGCAGACGGTATTCAATACCGTGCAGCTCGCTCGGGAACAGGGTCAGCGGGCAGAAATTGTCGTTCTTGCCCTCAATGGACGCGCCCATTTCACGCAGCGGCTTCATCACGCGGCCCATCGGGCGCTTCTGGATGGACGGGTCGCCGCTCATGGTAACGGTGAACGGCTGACCGGCCAGAATGCCGCACAGCAGGCGGGTGGTCGTGCCGGAGTTGCCGGTGTACAGCGCTTCTGACGGCGCTTCGAGACCGTGCAGACCAACGCCTTCTACGATAACCTCGTCGTCGGTGATGTTAATCTCGACACCCATCTTGCGGAAGCAGTCAATGGTGGACAGGCAGTCCTCGCCCATCAGAAAGCCGGTGATGTGGGTGGTGCCGTTGGCAAGTGCGCCGAGCATAACGGCACGGTGCGAGATGGATTTGTCGCCCGGCACGGTAATTTCACCGCGCAAAGGGCCGCAGGGTTGAATTTGCATGGGTTTGTACTCCTTTTATTCGTTAGGCACGCAATAGCTGCCGATTACTTTGATATAGGGAAGCTCCTCATGAAGCTGATACAGCAGGGACTGCACCGCATGGTCGCGCATGTTGCCGGTGAAATCGACATAGAACACATAGCACCACGGGCTGTCCTTAAGCGGACGCGAGTGGATTTCGGTCATGTCGATGCCGTAGTGCGCGATGGTGTCCAGCACGGTGATGAGCGTACCGGACGCATTGGGAATGTGGAATGCGATTTCGATGCGGTTATCCTCGGGCTGACAGGTCAGCGTTTTGCTGACGGCGATAAAGCGTGTTTCGTTGTGCTGCATGTCGTTGATACCCTCGGCGAGAATATCGAGACCGTAGCGCACAGCCGCCTCCTGCGAGCAGATGGCAGCAAGGCTCTTGTCGCCCCTTTTCTGCACGTTCTGGGCCGCGATGGCGGTGTTCGCCACCTCGATGGCCTCCAGATCGTGCTCGGAAATGAAGCTGTGGCACTGCGGCAGCGCATGCGGATGCGAGCAGACACGCTTGACATCCTCGAGCTTTGTGCCGGGCACCGCCGCCAGACAGTGCGAGATTTTCTTGATGTACGAGCGGTTGATGTACAGGTCGTAGTCGAGCAGAAGGTCATAGACTTCGCTGACCGTGCCTGCGGTTGTGTTTTCGACCGGCACAACGCCGATATCGGCCTTGCCGTCGCGCACCGACTGGAAAACCTGCTCCCAGGTGGGTACGTTCTGCGGTTCGCAGCTCGGGAACAGCGCACGCGCGGCCAGCTCCTGATACGCACCCGGAACTCCCTGATAGAACACGGTTTTCGGCTCGATAAGCGATTCATTTGGCTTAAACGGGAACTTTTCCGGCGCCTGACGCAGAATTTCACTGTACTGATACTCACGGCTCGCGCGGATCATGCTCTGCAGAAGGGAAACGTACTTGAGCTGCAGCTCCTCCTCCATACCGGCGGAGCGCTTCTCAACGATTTCCGCTTCGCGGTCCGGCTTGTAGATTTTATCATCCGACTGGGCCTTGGTCTTTGCGACCTCGAGCGCCAGCGACATACGCAGCAGGAACAGCTCTCGGATAGCGGAGTCAACGCGGTTGATATCCTGACGAATTTCGGGAAGTTCACGCATGATAACCCTTCGCCTCCCTCAGAAGATCTGCCAGTGCAACGGCACAGGCGGCCTCGACCACCGGCGCGGCGCGGGTGACGATACACGGGTCGTGGCGGCCGTGGATGGACAGCGGCTCGACCTTGCCGGTGCGGATGTTGAGTGTATCCTGCACCATGCCAATGGACGGCGTAGGCTTGATGCACGCGCGTACGATGAGCGGCATGCCGCTCGTGATGCCGCCGAGGATGCCGCCGTTGTTGTTGGTTTCGGTCTTGACAACCCCGTTTTCCTCATAAAACGGGTCGTTTGCGTGCGAGCCGCGCAGAGCAGCAAAGGCAAAGCCTGCGCCGAACTCCACGCCCTTGACAGCGGGCACGCCGAACAGGATGGAGGACAGGCGGCTTTCCACGCTGTCGAGCATCGGGCTGCCGATACCGGCGGGAAGTCCGACTGCGGCGCACTCGATGACACCGCCGACCGAATCCTGCTCCTCACGCGCTTCCTCGATAGCAGCCAGCATGGCCTCGAGCGCACGCGGATTGTTCACCGGGTATTCGGCGTTCCGCAGCGTATCCAGCTGCTCGGCGGTGACTTCTACATCATCAAACGGCATATCCTGAATCTGGGCGATGGACTGGATGTGCGAACCGACCGTCACACCCTGCTCCTTGAGCCACAGCTTGCACAGCGCACCGGCGAACACCAGCGGAGCTGTCAGTCGGCCGGAGAAATGGCCGCCGCCTCGCGGGTCGTTGCAGGAATCGTAGCGCAGCATACCCGTGTAGTCTGCGTGACCGGGACGCGGCTGAGCCGCCAGCTCGGCGTAGTCGTTCGAGCGCTGATTGGTGTTGCGGATGACGGCACAGATAGGCGTGCCGGTCGTTTTGCCGTTGTAGATGCCGGACTGAATCTCCGGCTTGTCCGGCTCCTTGCGCGCGGTGGACTGCTTGTTGCGGCCCGGTGCGCGGCGCTCCATCTCGCGCAGGACAAACGCCTCGTCATACGCCACACCGGACGGGAATCCGTCGATCACAACGCCGATGCCCGTGCCGTGCGATTCACCGAAAATGGAAATTTTGATTGTATTGCCCCAGGTAGAACCCATGCTTCTCCCTCCTTACAGCTTCAGAACGTATTCGTGCAGCTTTTCTGCATCGATCGGGGTGATTTCTGCCCGACCGGCTTCGCGCACGAGGATAAAGTTGACCGTTGCGCCGAATTTCTTTTTGTCCGACAGCAGAGCATTAAAGATGGACTCGCGGTCGTAGTTCAGCTCGGTCGGCAGACCGATGTGCTTCAACAGGTCGATGAGCGGCGCGGTCAGATCCTCGTTGCCCAGCAGGGCAGAGAGCCGCATCGCGGCCACCATGCCGATCGCCACCGCCTGACCGTGGGTGAGGTCGGTGTAGTTGCCCAGCTTCTCCGCTGCATGTCCGATGGTGTGGCCGAAGTTCAGGATCATGCGAAGTCCGGTGTCGTGCTCGTCGATGGCAACTACATCGCGTTTGATCTTAACGCACTCGTAAATAATATTCTCAATGTTGGACTTGTAGTCCGGCTGAGAAACCATCGTCAGGATTTCCCGGTTGGAAATGTAGCCGTACTTAACGACCTCGGCCATGCCGTCCGCAAAGGTGCTGTCCGGCAGGGAAGCGAGCACATTCGGGTCGATGAGCACGAGCCGCGGCTGATAGAACGCGCCGACAAGGTTTTTGCCCTCGGGCAGATCCACGCCGGTCTTGCCGCCGACCGAGGAATCCACCTGCGCGAGCAGCGTGGTCGGGATCTGGCACAGCGACACACCGCGCAGGAAGGTCGCCGCGGCAAAGCCGGTGATGTCGCCGACAACACCGCCGCCGAGTGCGATAATCAAATCCTTGCGGGTCATGCCGGCGGTCAGCAGATCATGGTAAATGCCTTCGACCGTTGCGAGCTGCTTGTGCTCCTCACCGGCGGGGATGACCGTGTGCGTCACCGGCAGGGAGAACTGCTTTTCCAGCTTCTCGAGATACAGCGGCGCTACCGTTGAATCCGATACAATATGCACGCGGCTGGGCGAAAAGGTTTCGAGGATTACCGCGCCTGCACGGTCCAGCAATCCGGTTTCGATATGAATTTCGGACACGCCGTTCGCGCCCGTCAGACTCAGCGTTTCTGCCATTTTTACAACACCCTTTTGGTTGAATTAGTAATTAGGAATTCGTAATTAGTCGGTGCGAAACCGGATTACTGATTCCCGTATATTTGCGAAAGAGGTCGGTGGAACACCGACCTCCGGCTATGTTACATTATAATATGTATCAGATTTCTCTGTCAACTGCAGCTGCAACAGCGCGCAGTGCGTTCATGGTGTGGTGGAACGAATCGTAGGTCAGCGACTGTGCACCGTCAGACAGAGCGTGTGCAGGATCGTTATGAACCTCGATCATCAGACCGTCCGCACCGGCTGCAACAGCAGCCTTTGCCAGCGGCTCGACCATCCAGTAAATGCCGCCTGCATGGGACGGGTCAACGACGACCGGCAGATGGCTCATGCGCTTGAGTACCGGAACAGCGGAAATATCCAGCGTGTTGCGGGTGTACTTCTCGTAGGTGCGGATGCCGCGCTCGCAGAGGATAACGTTCTCGTTGCCGCCCGCCATGATGTACTCGGCGCTCATCAGGAACTCCTCCATGGTGTTTGCGAAGCCGCGCTTGAGCAGGATTGGCTTGCGGGTCTGACCGAGTTCTTTCAGCAGCTCGAAGTTCTGCATATTGCGTGCGCCGACCTGGAAGCAGTCGCACTTGTCCATGAAGATGTCGATGTGCGCCGGATTGGTGATCTCGGTTACGACCGGCAGACCGGTTGCCTCGTGTGCCTTGTGCAGCAGCTCCAGACCCTCAGCCTTCAGACCCTGGAAGGAGTACGGGGAAGAACGCGGCTTCCACGCACCGCCACGGAGAACGGTCGCGCCGTCCGCCTGAACGTGCTTGGCAACGTCGATGATCTGCTCCTCGCTCTCGACCGAGCACGGACCTGCCATAACGACCAGCTTCTTGCCGCCGACAACAACGCCTGGAGCGATCTCAACGACAGAGTTGTCCGGATGGAACTTGCGGTTTGCCAGCTTGAACGGCTCCTGCACCTTGATGATGTTCTCAACCTGCGGGTCAAGCATGAGTGCGTCCTTGTCAACAGCGCCGGTGTCGCCGACCAGACCGATAACGATGGTGTCCTCGCCGTAGATCGGGTTTGCCTTTACGTTCCAGCGCTCGATATGCTGGGACAGCTCCTCAACGTGCTCATGGGTCGTGCCCTGCTTCATAATGATGATCATGTTGTGTATCTCCTTTATATAGGTGGTGTTTGCTGTTTGTCACGGCGGAATGGGTATAAAAAAAGCCCTTCATCCACAAAGAGGGACGAAAGACAAACGGTTCCGCGGTACCACCCACATTCGGCATCATAATGCCGCACTTTTTCGGATACAAATATATCCTATCCCTGTAACGGAGGAAATCCGTCAGCGCCTAATTCGATAGGGTTCAGCGCCGCAGCTCAGGAGGGAACTTCATCGTGCCGGCGTCTGCGTCCGTTTCCAGTCATGTCGGACACTCCCTGAAAGCCGCACTTGGAACGATTACTTTCCTCTGTCATCGCTTTGTGCAATATTTGTGTTTATTATATCGCTGGACGGGCGAGTTGTCAATGACTGATTTGACATGGTTCGATGAAAAAATGCATAAATTTTCATATATTCTGACAAGTCCCTGGCCTTCCGCAACATCGTAAATTTTATCTATAATCCGGTGGTTTGTTTGGGAAACAGCGGGATGAGGTTATCTCGCCCTGCAATATAGATTGGAAATGAAGAATAATGGTCAATCACAACATCCATTCTCAATTTTCAATTACTCCTTCTACTCCGTTCTGCTCCTGCATAGGTTATAGTGGTGATGAAAATGGACAAACGAAAAGCGGCCTTCCGGCAGGCGATTTCGTGCCTGCCGCCGATACGGCGGGCACAGATGGAGCGGCTGGACAGGCCGGAGGACATCGAGGAATTACGCTTTCGCGCGGGACAGCCGCCTGCGGCGAGAACCGCCGTCGGAGAGCGGCCGCTCCCGCTTGAGGCGGTCACATCGGCGGAGCTGCGCGAGATGCTCAGCCGCGCCGCGCAGTATTCCGTGCATAGTTATACAGACAGTCTGCGGCACGGCTTCCTGACGTTATCCGGCGGGCATCGACTGGGCATCTGCGGCACAGCCGCCGAAGAGGACGGCCGCGTTCTCGGGGTGCGCGGCCTGAGTTCAATCAACCTGCGCATTGCACATCAAGCTGAAGATTTACAGGCGCAGATTGCCCGCTGGATAGGAACGGACGAGCCGCAGTCTACCTTGCTCCTGTCACCGCCGGGATATGGCAAAACGACCTTGCTGAGAGAGTGGGTGCGCTACTTCTCCGACCGCGGTTTCACTGCTGCGATTGCGGACGAGCGCAGCGAGATTGCCGCTCTCGCGGATGGTGTACCGCAGCTTGCAGTTGGGCGCTGCACGGATGTGATGGAAGGCTGCTCGAAATGGCAGGCGGCGGTCATGCTGCTCAAAACCATGTCGCCTGCCCTGCTCGCTCTTGATGAAATTACTGCGCCTGAGGACGCAAAGGCGGTATCGCTCTGCACGCACTGCGGAACGGCAGTGATTGCGTGTGCACACGCGGCCGGACTGGATGATCTGCGGCAGCGGCCGATCTACCGTGAGCTGCTCGCGCTCGGCGCATTTCATCAGGCGGTTATTATAGAAAAACAGGACGGACAGCGGGTCTACCGCATGGAACGATGGGAGGAGACGAAATGTTAAAGCTGATCGGTTCGGTGATGGTGTTCGGCTCATGTGCGGCGCTCGGACTGTCCGCGCGGCAAAATCTGCGGCGCAGAGTGGCGGCGGCAGACGCCATGCTGCTTGCGCTCGGTCTTATCCGCAGCGAGATTTCCGGAAGACGGACACCCATGCCGGAAATTGTCGGTCTGCTGACGGAAAACGAGCAGCCGATCGTCCGCAAAGTCTTTCGCACGCTGCAGCGCCGCCTGCGGGAGCAGAACGGTCTGTCGCTCGGCTATCTGTGGCGCAGCACCTTGCGGGACTGCCGTGCACAGGTCGGACTGGGCACGCAGGAATGCGACATTCTGTGCGACGCCGCAAACTACTTAGGCCGCTACGACGCGGACGAGCAGCTGACCGGACTGTCGCAGGTGGAGCGGCGGCTGGCGGCCTCGCGGGAGGCGGCGCAGGAGGATTTGGCAAATCGGGGAAATCTGTACCGGACCTGCGGCATTGCGCTCGGTCTGCTGGTGATTCTGGTGCTGATCTAAGCGGAGGAAAACGATGGATGTTGATCTGATTTTCCGCATTGCGGCGGTAGGAATTTTAGTGGCGGTGCTCGGACAGCTGCTCTCCCGCTCGGGCAGGGAGGAGCAGGCGCTGATGACGACACTCGCGGGTTTAATTGTCGTTTTGATGCTGATTGTTCAGGAAATCGACCGTCTGTTCACCATGATGAAAAATGTATTTGGGTTTTGACGATGGAATTAGGCTTGATTTGCGGCATTGTCCTTGCGGCGCTCACGCTGTCGCTGGTGCTGAAAAAGGACGCGCCCGCTATCGCGTTTCTGCTGGTGCTGACGGCAGGGGTGATTTTACTTTTGCGGGTGTTCAGCGCGGCCGGAAGTGCGGCGCAGCGTTTTTTCGGTCTGCTCTCGCAGTGCGGCTTGGATTCCGCGCTGTATCTGCCGGTGTGCAAGGCAGTCGGCGTGGCGGTCGTGGTGCGGATTACAGCTGCGCTTTGCCGGGACGCCGGTCAGTCCGCGCTTGCCGCCAAGGTGGAGATTGCAGGCGCTGTCCTGACGCTTTCCGTGTGCCTGCCGCTTTTCGAGCAGGTGCTCGACCTTATTACGGAGTGGGCGGTATGAGCAAACGCAAACTGGCGCTGAATGCCATTCTCGTGCTCCTGCTGTTCCTGCCGTTCGCGCATGCGGCTGTGAGTGAGGAACAGGTGCAGTCAGTCGGCGGCGGCAGCCTGACTGACGCTATGCCGAACAGTGCGCGGCAATACCTTGACGGCGTATCGCCGGAAAACGCGGACACGCTGTCGGATTCGGTCTCCCGCGTGCTGGAAAACATGACCTCGGACAGCCAAAGTGCGATTCGGACTGCACTTGGCGGACTATTGCGCGTAGCCGTGATTGTGCTGCTGGCCTCGGCGGCGCGCGGCTTTTCTGCGGCGGCGGGCGGCGAGGCCAACGACTGGATCGACATGGCAGCGGCACTTGGCTGTGCGGCAGTGCTCCTGCGGGATTTCACGGGTGTGCTGTCGCTCTGCCGCGACACGCTCGACCAGATCAGCGTGTTTTCGGGTACACTTCAGCCGGTGCTCGCCACCGTACTTGCGACCGGCGGCAACACGGCGACCGCAACCGTTCTGCAGGCGGCAACCATGGTAGTGTTCGACCTGGTGATACGGCTGGTGAACGCCCTGCTTGTTCCGGCGGCGTGCGCCTATCTTGCCATCACGGCGGTGGATGCCGCGGCAGGCAACGGCATGCTGCGCGGCATCGCAGACGGCATAAAATCCCTGACCTCGGGTGTACTTAAACTCATTTTAACGCTGTTCACCGCATATCTTGCGATAGCGGGCGGTGTTTCCGGCAACGTGGACCGCATGACGCTAAAGACTGCGAAACTTGCCGTGTCCGGTGCGGTTCCGGTGGTCGGCGGTGTGATTTCGGACGCGACCGAAACCATGCTGTCCGGTGCAGCTCTGCTGCGCGGCTCGATCGGCATTTTCGGGATGCTGTGTGTAGCGGCTATCTGCTTTGTACCGTTCGTTCGAGCGGGAGCAAGCTATTTGTGCTACAAGGCGGGGGCTGCCGTACTCTCGCCGCTGTGCTCGGACGGTATGAAGCGGTTCCTCGAAAACGTAGGCACCGGCTTTGGTCTGCTGCTCGGCATGCTGAGCACCTGCTGTATGATTTTATTCCTCGAACTCGTGTATATGGTGGCGATGGTGAAACCAATATGACTGAATTACTGCAAACGATATTACTGCGCGTGACGATCGCGGGAGCCGTGTCCGCGATGGCACTCAAACTGGCGGGCGGCGGGGCCTTAAAAGAGGTTGTGCGGACAGCCGCCGGTCTGCTCATGCTGCTGGCGCTCCTGCAGCCGCTGGCCGGACTGCATGTGCTGTCGTGGAACTGGCAGGGGAGCGTCTCGCAGAGCGACATAGACGAAATGCAGGCGCGCAACATGCAGACCACGATGAGCACGGTTGCGGCGAGCATTGCGAAGGCGGTGCAGCAGCGTGCGGAGGAAGCCGGTATTTCGTGCGCGGTGAATGTGGAGATGGCGAATGATGCGGACGGACTGCTGCAGGTCGATAAAGTGACCGTGTACTACGACAGTACAGCGGAGAATCGCCTGTCCGAGCTGCAAAGTCTGCTGACCAAGGAATGCGGTGTACCCGCAGAACGACAGGAGCTGATCGCAAGATGAAACTGCCGGATAACGAAAATTTAACTGCCGTCAAGGAGAAAATCCTGCCGGTTTTGAAGAAATACCGGGCCGTACTGGCGGTATTGCTCGCGGGCGTGCTGCTGCTCACCTCGGGGCACAGCGGAAACACGGAGCAGGCGCAGACTGCAAGTGCGGACACAACGGTTTCACAGTCATTCGATCTGAACGACTTCCAGCAGGAACTGCAGGCGCGGCTTGCCGCAATTTCCGGCGCCGGACGTGTGGAGCTCATGCTGTCGCTCGACCAGACCGAGGAATCGGTCTACGCGGTCAACACCCGCCAGACAAGCGGGAGTGACAGCTGCAGCCGGGAAAGCGATGTGAGCGTGGTCTCGAACGGCAGCTGCGGCGAAACGCCCGTGACGGTCAAGCGCGTTCTGCCGGTATTCCGCGGTGCGGTCGTGCTGTGCGATGGCGCGGATGACGCATCCGTTCGGCTGTCCGTCACACAGGCGGTGAGCACGGTGTGCGGCATCGGTGCAGACAAAGTTACGGTTCTGAAAATGCAATCCGATACATAAGGTATAGCAATTCGTTAGGAGGGCAGGCAGATGAAGAAGATCAAAAAACGTGGAGCGGTCTACGGTGTGATCGCGCTGCTGCTGTGCGCAGCGGCTTATCTGAACTGGAGCTACGTTGACACGCCGGAGGACCTTCTTGCGGCGCAGCAGACCGACGCGCAGGCGGATACGCAGACCGATGCCTCGGCGGATAGCACCGCCGGTGAGGGCGATTATTTTGCATCCTCACGGCTGACGCGCACGCAGGCGAGAGACGAAGCGGTGAGCACGCTCAAGGAGCTCAGTGAGAGCGACACCGCAGACCAGAGCGCAAAAGACGATGCGGCGGCACAGATTTCCGCACTGGCAGACGACACGGTGGCCGAAGCCAATATCGAGAGCCTGATTCGCGCCAAAGGCTATGAGGACGCAGTTGTGATGCTCGGTGACAGCAGCGCGAATATCGTAGTAGCGCCGCCGGACGGCGGTCTGCAGGCCGAGGACGTGGCTGTTATCCGCGATATCGTTATTTCGGAGACCGGCATGACGGCAGGGCAGATCAAAATTGTGGAAGCATCTTAATAGACAGCGTGTATTTTTACTTTGCTTTTTACACAAACTGTGCTATAATGCTCTTAGACAATGCCGGATGATGGGATTGTCTCAAAAAAGGAGAGTGAGCACTATGGCAGATCACAAGGAGTACTGGTCCACCGAAAGCGATCAAGGCTCTATCCGTATCTCTGAGGACGTTGTTGCGTCTATCGCAGCACTGTCGGCCTCGGAAACCAAGGGTGTCAGCGGTTTGTATTCCAGCCTGACGAGCGACATTGTCGGCTTTATCAGTAAAAAGAATTTGTCCAAGGGCGTCCGTATCGAACTCGGCGACGATGATACCGTTAAGGTAGAGATCGGCTTCCTCGCGCTGTTCGGCTACAACATTTGTGATGTGGCAAAGGAAGTGCAGGAGAACGTCAAGTCCTCAATCGAGTCCATGACCGGTCTGCGCGTTGTCGAGATCAACGTGCATGTCGGCGGCGTGACCTTCAAGCCGTCCGCTTCGGCTGAGGAAAAGGCCGAGCCGGCACCGTCCGAGACCGAAACTCCGGTGGAGACGGCAGACGCTGAGTAACATGAGCAAAACAGGCATGGCTGCGGCTGTGCCTGTTTTTCTGTTGCCCGGTTTTATGAAATATGGAATACCGCCTTGCGTTTTGTCCGAAAATAGGATAAAATAGTTATACTGAATAGTAGGCGAAATTTGCGTAAATATAGGAGGTCCTGCTGCATGAGTGTGATGAGCAGAACAAAAGCAAGAGAAATTGCGCTGCACCTGATCTTTGAGATGGGGTTCCAGCAGTTTGAAGAAGAAAACCTGAACGAGCGACTGGATGAGGAAATCATGAAGTCCATCAGCGGAGATATCGCACTGTATGCGGGCAAGCTGAGTGAGGAACAGACCGCGTATATCCGCGCAGTGGTAAAGGGCGTGGCAAACGACCTGCCGGTGCTCGATACCATTATCGAGGCCAATTCCAAGGGCTGGTCGCTCAACCGTCTGTCCCACATGACGATCGCGGTACTGCGTCTGGCGCTCTTTGAGATGCGCGATGTAGACGATGTTCCGGTCGGCGTAGCCATCAACGAGGCCGTTGAGCTGGCGAAGAAGTACGACACCGAGGATGCCGCTTCCTTCATCAACGGCGTGCTCGGCTCTGCCGCCCGTGCAGAGTTCCCGCAGGAAAAGCAGGAGAGCACCAATGCCTGAGCGCTTTCTGGGAATTGATACGTCCAACTATCGCACGTCAGCGGCGATTTACAACGCCGAGACCGGTGAGTGGGTCAACCGCGGCGGACTGCTGACCGTGCCGGAAGGCGCGATCGGTCTGCGCCAGTCGGATGCGCTGTTCCAGCATACCGTGCGTCTGCATGAAAAAATCGAGGCTCTGCCGCAGGGAGAGGTGCGCGCTATCGGCGTCAGCACCCGTCCCCGCGCGGTGGAAGGCTCGTATATGCCGTGTTTTCTGGCAGGAGAGAGCGTCGCGCGGAGCGCGGCGCATTTGCTTTCCGTGCCGCTTTTTACCGTGTCTCATCAGCAGGGACATATCGCGGCGGCAGCGCTGTCGGCTGGCAAGCTGGATTTGCTTGACGGCGAATTTCTGGCGTGGCACCTGTCCGGCGGCACGAGTGAGCTGCTGCATGTGAAGTGCGGCGCGGACGGCCTGCCGGACTGCACCTGCATCGGCGGCACGACCGACCTTGCAGCCGGTCAGCTGCTCGATCGCGCGGGAAATCTGCTTGGTCTGCCGTTCCCGTCCGGCGGCGCACTGGACGCGCTGGCGCTTACCGCCGAGCCGGAAAAAGGCTTTAAGCCCAAGGTAAACGAGTGTAAATTCTCGCTCTCCGGGATGCAGAATCAGGTAGAGAATAAATTCAAGACCGCCGAGCCAAAGCAGATGGCGCGTTTTGCACTCGAGACCGTGGCGAATGCCGTCATCAAGGCCACCGAGCAGGCGCGCGAGCAGTATCATTGTCCGATTTTATGCGCCGGCGGCGTCATGGCCAGCCAGATCATCCGTGCCCGCATGAATAAGCGGTTCGGCGGGGAGGTCTCCTTTGCGGAGCCAACGCTCTCTGGAGATAACGCAGTGGGCGTGGCAGTGCTGGCGGCAAAACTCTGTAACAGATAGGAGGTAGGAGTTAGGAGGCAGGAATGGAGAATGGAAAATGAACCAAACTCCTCACTCCTTCCTCCTCACTCCTAACTTGTTGGAATGGCAACGATCTACACAGTATCTCAATTAAACAATGAAATAAAGGACTTGCTCGATGCGGTTCCCGGCTACCGCGGGTTAATGGTGCAGGGCGAAATCTCGAACTACAAGGCGCATTCGTCCGGGCACCACTACATGACGCTCAAGGACGAAAACGCGGCCATCAATGCGGTCGTGTTCCGTTCAGATGCGATGCGGCTGAAATTCCGTCTGCAGAACGGCATGAAGGTCATCGTCAAGGCGCGCGTCAGCTCGTTCCCGCGCACAGGCGCGGTGCAGCTTTACGTCTCCGAGATCATTCCGGACGGTGCAGGTGCGCTCAACCTTGCGTTTGAGCAGCTCAAGGCTAAATTGCAGGCGGAAGGCCTGTTCTCCGAGCGGTACAAAAAGCCCATCCCGTCCTGTCCGGACAGTATCGCGCTTGTGACCTCGCCGACCGGCGCGGCGGTGCGCGACATGATCCGCATTCTCGGCAGGCGCTGGCCGCTGGCCAAGGTTGTGCTCTATCCGGCGCAGGTGCAGGGACAGGGCGCGGCGGAGAGCATTGCACGCGCGATCGCTCTGGCGAACGCCATCGGCGAAGCAGATGTCATTCTGTGCGGCCGAGGCGGCGGCTCGATGGAGGATTTGTGGGCGTTCAATGAGGAAGTGACTGCCCGGGCGATTTTTGCCTCCGAGATTCCGGTGATTTCCGCGGTCGGTCACGAGCCGGATTTCACGATTGCGGACTTTGTTGCCGATCTTCGTGCACCTACGCCGTCCGGTGCGGCGGAGCTTGCCGTGCCTGACAGAGCCGAGTACGCGCTGAACTTACGCACACTAGATGCACGTCTGCACACGGCGGCGCACCGCAGGGCAGAGCAGCAGAGAAAGCTGCTGGACGGTCTGCAGGAGCGGCTGTCGAATCGCACACCGATGAAATACATCGAGGAAAAACGCCTGCTGCTGACCCAGACCGAGGAACGTCTGTTTTCGGCGGTTCCGGTACGACTGGAGACCGAGCGCAACCGACTGAACGGACTGCAGCAGCGCCTGCTCGCGGCAGGACAAAGCGGCCTGCATCGCCGTAAACTGCGGTTTGCACAGACCGTAGCGACACTCGACGCAATGAGCCCGCTGCGCGTTCTGGGACGCGGCTACGCGGTAGCGACCAAGGGTGTCAAGCACACGGTCGTAACCGATGCAGCGGCGCTCAAGCAGGGAGACACTCTGCATATTCAATTCGCAAAAGGTGCGGCTGACTGCCGCGTGACCGATATCGAGGAGGACAAGTAACATGGCGGAAAGAACATTTGAAAGCCAGATGGCACGTCTGGAAGAGATCGTGCGGATGCTCGAGCGCGGTGAAGCGCCGCTGAACGAAAGCATGAAGCTGTTTGAGGAGGGCACCAAGCTGTCCGCGTCCCTCGGCAAGCTGCTGGATAAGGCCGAGCAGAAGGTCACCGTCATGCAGGAGAACATGCAGGGTGAACTCACAGAGCAGCCGTTTGCGGCAGAGGAGGAAGCAAAATGACGTTTTCCGAGCAGTTAAAGGCAGATATTGCGCTCATTGAACCTGCACTGGAGAAATACCTCTCGAGGGAGACCGGCGAGGGTTACGACCGCATTTTCGAGGCTGCAAAGTACTCCGCGATGGCAGGTGGCAAGCGCCTGCGTCCGGTAATCGTGCTGGAATTCTGCCGCCTGTGCGGCGGCGATATCGAGAAGGCGCTGCCGTTTGCGTGTGCGCTTGAGATGATCCATACCTACTCGCTCATCCATGATGACCTTCCGTGCATGGATAACGACGACTTGCGCCGCGGCAGACCGACCTGCCACAAGGCTTTCGATGAAGCAACGGCAGTCCTCGCGGGTGACGGACTGCTGACGGCGGCTTTTGAGACGGCTTCGGCGGCAAAGGGTGTTCCGGCGGAGACCATCGTGCGCTGTATTCGCATTCTGGGCGAAAACGCGGGCATGAACGGCATGATCGGCGGTCAGGTGCTCGATATGGGCGCCGAGCATCGCAAAATCTCGCTCGACGAGCTGCGTCTGCTGCAGAAGCTCAAGACCGGGTGCCTGCTCCGCGCCGCGTGTGAACTCGGCTGTGCGGCCGCCGGTGCGACCGACGAGGACACCCTCGCTCGGGCACGCGCTTACGGCGAAAAGCTGGGTCTGGCGTTCCAGATTGAGGACGATATCCTCGATATCGAGGGAGATGCCGCAACACTCGGAAAATCCATCGGCAAGGATGCGGCAAGCGAGAAATCCACGTTTCCGTCTCTGCTCGGTCTGGAGGAATGCCGAGAGCTTGCGGCAAAGCTGACCGAGGAAGCGGTGGACGCGGTAAAACCGCTGGACGGTCATGCGTTCCTCGTCGAACTGGCGCGCAGCCTGACCGGCCGTACCAGATAAGACGCACATTCACATAAAATTTACACACATTTCTTGAATATTTATGCGTTCTGTGTTAATATAACAGATAAGTGACGTAGTATCCTAGTCAGTTCATGCGATTCCCAAGACGGGCCTAAAAATCCGTAGACGGGCATATCGATGAAGTCTCTGGTGTTTGCTTCTTACGCCCAGTTTGGGGTGGATGCTGGAGGTTAAGGCTTGAGGGCGCGCTTCAATGGCATGAAGTACCGACCCTCTTGCCGTGGAGACCCGTGACTGTCGGATGCCTATAGCATTTCACAAGAGATTGATGGACGTCCAACGGCACGGGATGAAACCTGCAATGCGGTGCAGCGGAAGTTACAAAGGATTGATCACCGACGTAAGGACCAAAGTGCTGTGTGCAGTGTAGCCTGCCTTGAGTGGCCATGGTGAATAAGGTATCCGCCTGCGGTTTCCCGGCCAGGAATGCCGCGGGAATTGACTTTTGAAACCATGTCTGCAAAAGAGGCTAAGAATCGTTTTGACTGTAGTGGAAATCACCTAGGCTATTCTAACGAGGCAGACCGTGGATTGCAGTGCGGACTCAGTGGCAATTCGGTCCCGAACATGGTAACATCTCGGCACGGACTTTAATGGGAAACCCCCTTGACGGCGACGCGAGGCAGTCCGCGGGGAAAACCAACCGAACCTCAAGCCGCAAGATTTACTCGGTCTGCCGTCACTTACTTTAATAAAGAAACTGTGAAAGCGGTTATAAAGGCAACACCGCTATGTGGTATTGTCTATACGCTTCGGCGGCGGAATTTGCGGTTTGCCGCAATTTTCTGCTATTATGGAATAAATCCGGGGCAAAAATCGGTGAAGGAGTTATCTTCAGTGGATACGACCGACAAACAAAAGAAAAAACCGCCGCAAAAGCCCAAGGCTGTTAATACCGCATGGGTCGGCTTGATCACCGTCATCAGCTTTGCGCTGAGCGTGGTCATGTCCTACATTTCAAACGAAGCGCTGGCCAGTGCGGGTACGATTCTGTCCTTTGCGGTGCTGCTGCTCTTCATTGCGCTCGGCATTGTGTTTGACATGATCGGCGTAGCGTCAACCTCGGCGACCGAGAAGGAGTTTCACTCGATGGCGGCACACCGTGTGCGCGGTGCGCGCGAGGCGGTCTGGATGGTGCGAAACGCAGAGAAGGTTTCCAGCATCTGCAACGATGTGGTGGGCGATATCTGCGGCATTATCTCCGGTGCGACCGGAGCACTTATTGTTGCACATATCACCTCGGGCGTGAGTGCGGGACTCAAGGTTGCGGTATCTCTGCTGATTACCGGTCTGGTTTCGGCACTGACCATCGGCGGCAAGGCAGCCGGCAAAGGCATCGCGGTAATGTGCAGCAGCAAGGTGCTGGCGCTCTGCGGACGCGTGCTGTCCGTTCTGCCGCTCAAGCTGGATAACAGAAAGTAACAAAGATATTTTAGATAAATCTGCCTTTCCAAAGGTGGGGATATTGATGAAGCAGAAACGATACGGAATTTTAGACAATATAAGCAGTCCTGCTGATTTGCGCGGACTGTCGTACGACACACTCGGCGTGCTGTGTGCGGCACTGCGCGAGTTCATCGTGGACTCGGTGTCGCAGACCGGCGGTCATCTGGCGTCCAATCTGGGCATTGTAGAGCTGGCTGTCGCACTTGAACGCGAGTTTGACTCCTCGCGCGACCGCATCATCTATGATGTAGGTCATCAGTGCTATGTCCACAAGATCCTGACCGGTCGGCGCGACCGCTTTGACACGCTGCGGCAGTACGGCGGTCTGTGCGGCTTTATGAAGCCGGAGGAGAGTATCACCGACCCGTGCATCACGGGACATGCCTCGGATTCGGTTTCGGTGGCGCTCGGCATGGCGCATGCACGCACGCTGAAAAACCAGAAGTACCACGTTGTCGCGGTCATTGGCGACGGTGCACTGACCGGCGGCATGGCATATGAGGCGCTGAGCAGCGCCGGCACCTCTCGGGAGCCGCTGCTCGTGGTGCTCAACGACAACAATATGTCGATCGCCAAGAATGTCGGTGGACTCAGCCGCCATTTGTCGCGCCTGCGCGTCAGTCCGCAGTATCTGCGTGCGAAAACCCGCATCAAGGAGCGGCTCAGCCGTATTCCGGGCGGCGGAACGATCACGCGCGCGGTTTCGCGCTTCAAGGCGAAGATCAAGCGGGCTGTCCTGCCGACCTCGCTGTTCGAGCAGATGGGCTTTACCTATCTCGGTCCGGTGGACGGTCATGACCTCAAGAGCGTGTGCGAGTTCCTGGCACTGGCGAAAAAAATGAAAAAACCGGTTCTGCTGCATGTTATGACACAGAAGGGCAGAGGCTATGCCCCGAGTGAGCAGTATCCGGAGAAATACCACGGCGTTTCCAAGTTCGACCGCGTAACAGGCGCACCGCTTGCCGCGAAGAAGGAGGATTTTTCTGCGTTCTTCGGCAAGGAGCTTTGCGCACTCGCTGAGAAGGACAACCGCATTTGTGCGATCACGGCAGCTATGCCGTCCGGCACGGGCCTGACCCGCTTCGCCGAGAAATTCCCGGAACGCTTTTTTGATGTCGGCATCGCCGAGGAGCACGCCATCGGTATGGCGGCCGGTATGGCGGCACAGGGACTGGTGCCGGTAGCGGCCATTTATTCGACCTTCCTGCAGCGTGCCTATGACCAGATCGTTCACGATATTGCAATCGAAGGTCTGCACGTTGTTCTGTGCGTGGACCGCGCGGGCATTGTCGGCGCGGACGGCGCAACGCATAACGGTGTGCTGGATATCGCGTTCCTGCGGTCTATCCCGGGTGTGAAGATTTTCTGTCCGTCCGACTTTGCGGAACTCCGAGTCATGCTGTCCCGTGCGATTTACAGGGAGACCGGACCGGTCGCTATCCGTTACCCGCGCGGCAGCGAAGGCGCGTACCGCAGGGAGCTGTCGGCGCAGCCGCTCGTGTGCGTACACGAGCAATCCGGCAGTGAGGTGACGATCGTCACACACGGCATTATGGTCAATCAGGCGATCGACGCCGCGGAAATCCTCATGCACGAGGGCATCCGCGCACAGGTTTACAAGGTAAATGAAATCGGCAGCGGACTGGAACAGGCGTATGCCGAGGTGAAGGAAAAGCTGGGCGGCTGGTGTGTCGTTGCGGAGGACGTTGTGCCGAACGGCAGCGTCGGTGAGTGGCTTGCCGCGCACCGCAGCGAGCGCACCGATCTGCTGAACACCGGCGACCGCTTTCTGCCGCACGGCGGCGTAAACGAGCTGTACCGTCACTGCGGCATTGATGCCGAGGGCATTGCGGCATATATCATGAAAAATCGGAATGGGAAGGAGAACGGCGTTGGCTAAGAAGAGACTGGACGTATTGCTGTTTGAAAAGGGCCTTTGCCCCTCACGGGAGCGCGCAAAGACTGCGATTATGGAGGGAATCGTCTACATTGCAGGCCAGAAGGCGGGCAAAGCAGGCGATATGGTTGACGAAAACGCCGAACTGGAGGTTCGCGGCAACGAGAACGCATTTGTGTCCCGCGGCGGCAAGAAGATCGAGAAGGCGCTCAACTACTTTAATATCGACCCGACCGATCTGGTCGTGATGGACGTTGGTGCATCGACCGGCGGCTTTACCGACTGCCTGCTGCGCCGCGGTGCGCGCAAGGTGTATTCCATTGACGTTGGCTACGGTCAGCTGGCGTGGAGTCTGCGGCAGGATCCGCGTGTAAAGTGCATGGAGCGCACCAATATCCGCTATGTAACGCCGGATATGCTGGAAGAAACGCCGTCGCTGTGCGTCATCGACGTGTCGTTCATTTCCCTCAAGCTGGTACTGCCGGTCGTTTCCAGCCTGCTGACCGAGGACGGCCATGTTGCCAACCTTATCAAGCCGCAGTTTGAGGCCGGCAAGGGCAAGGTCGGCAAAAAGGGCGTTGTCCGTGAGCCGGAGATTCACCTTGAGGTGCTGCAGAATTATGTGGAAAACGCGCACGCGGCAGGCTTTAAGGTGCTGAATGTGACGTTTTCTCCCATCAAGGGCCCAGAGGGCAACATCGAATTTCTCGGCTATCTGGCAAAACAGGGCGAGGAGCACATTCCGGATCTGGCAGAGGTTGTCCGTCAGGCACATGAGGAGCTGGACGCAAAGGCATGATGAAGAACATTTTCATCTATCCCAATCTGCGCAAGGACAGCGCACGCGATATTCTGCAGCCGGTGTGCGATCAGCTGCGGCGTGACGGTGTGCGGCTTATGCTGCCCAAGCAGATGCGGGTCGTGCCGCCCATCATTGAGGACGCGGATTACATGAAAACCGAGGACGCCGTGCAGTTTGCGGATATGGCGGTTGTGCTTGGCGGAGACGGAACCATGCTCCGTCTGGCGAGAGAGGCGGCGCAGAATCAGCTGCCGCTGCTCGGCATCAATGTCGGTCACGTCGGCTTTATGACCGAACTGGAACCGGCTGAGCTGCCCGAAATGGAAAAGCTGTTCACCGGTGAATTTTCACTGGACAGCCGCATGATGCTGCATGTTGCTGTGCAGCGCGGCGGGCGTATCGTGTATGAGAACGACGCGCTCAATGATATTGTTATCGCAAAGGGCACCGCGTTCCGCGTGGTGTGCGTCGGCATTTCGGCGGACAACGAGGAGGTCACCCGCTTTAACGGTGACGGCGTGATCGCGGCTACGCCGACCGGCTCAACGGCCTACGGTCTGTCGGCAGGCGGCCCGGTCATTGAGCCGAGCGCGGAGAACATCGCCGTTATTCCCATCTGTGCACATGCGCTGGCGGCGAAGTCGTTCGTGTTTGCGCCCGAGCGCAGCGTGTCCATCACCGCAGCCTGTGAGGGCGGTAGTGAGGTGTTCATCTCGGCGGACGGCGGACAGGGTTTTGCCGTGCGGCCGGATGATCGGGTCATTATCACCCGTTCCGACCTGCAGACGCGGCTGATTCGTCTAAAAGGCAATAGTTTTTATCGAATTTTACAGCAGAAGCTGTGAGAGACGCTGCTATAAGAGAGGAAAACACGAACGATGAAGTTTCAACGACAGGCAAAAATCCTCGATCTCATCGACCGGTTTGAGATTGAAACGCAGGAGGATCTTACCGCACATCTGCGGGCACTTGGCTACAACACCACGCAGGCGACCATTTCGCGCGATATCAAGGAGCTGCGGCTTATCAAGACGCTCTCCTCGGAGACCGGCAAGTACAAGTACACCTCCTCGAACGCCGGGGCGGCAGACAGCTTCACCACGCGTCTGCGCAACATTTTCCGTGAGTGCGTCACGGATATTGATGCGGCACAGAATATGGTCGTCATTAAAACACTGCCCGGTCTGGGACAGGCGGCGGCAATGGCGATTGATGCCATGCGCGCACCCGATGTGGTCGGCACGCTCGGCGGCGACGATACCGTATTTGCCGTTATGCGCGATAACGACAGCGCGCAAAAGTTCTGCACACAGGCAAGAGATATTCTAAAGTAAGCGAGGGATAAAGCGGCAATGCTGCAATTACTCCACATTGAAAACATAGCGGTCATCGAACGCGCAGACATCGAACTCGATAAGGGTTTGACCGTGCTTTCCGGTGAAACCGGCGCGGGCAAGAGTATCGTTATCGATTCCATCGGTGCGCTGCTCGGCAAGCGTGTCAGCCGTGATCTGGTGCGCTCGGGTGCGCAGAAGGGCTTTGTCAGCGCGGTGTTCACCGATCTGCCGCGTGCTCTGCGCGAACTGCTTGACGAGCTTGCGCTTTCCGGTGACGAGCCGGACACGCTGTACGTTCAGCGGCAGATTTCCGCGGACGGCAAGAGCACCTGCCGCGTGAATATGAAGCCGGCCAGTGCAGCTGTCCTGCGGCAGCTGGCGCCGTATCTGATCGACATTCACGGCCAGAATGACGGTCAGAAGCTGCTCGATGAAGCGCATCACATCGAATATCTGGACGGCTACGCAGGCTGTGCAGAAATACTCGAGCGATATCGCCCGAAATATCAGGCGCTGGTGACACTCCGGCGGGAGATTACCGCGCTGGAGACCGGTGAGCAGGAACGCCTGCAGCGCATCGACATGCTGACCTTCCACAAGGAGGAAATCGAGCAGGCAGCACTTAAACCCGATGAAGATGAAGCGCTGGCGCAGCGCAAGGCGTACTTCGACCACGCGGGCAAGATTGCGGGCGCACTCGAGCAGGCGCGTATGGCGCTCTCGGGAGATGACGAAATAGCGGGTGCGTGTGCACTGCTCGATCAGGCGGCAAGCGCCATCGAGAGCCTGCGCGAAGTGTCGGATGCCTTCGACGGCATGGCCGAGCAGGCAGAGGAAGTACGTCTGCTGGCGGCAGACCTGCGCGACAGCGTGGCAAGTCAGGGGGACAATCTGGACTTTTCTCCGGCAGAGCGTGAGATGGTCGAGCAGCGCTTGGATGAAATCTATCGCCTGAAGCAGAAATACGGCGGCACGATTCCGGAAATCCTCGCGTACCTTGAGAAGATAACCGCCGAACTGGATACGCTCGAGAACGCGGACGACCGCAGGGAAGAACTGCGGGAGCAGTACCGCGGCATGCTCGCGGAGGCAAAGGGCATCGCCGCTGAACTCACCGAGCAGCGCCGCAAGGCTGCCAAGCAGCTGGAGGGCGAAATCGTGCGCGAGCTGAGCGAACTCGACATGGATAAGGTGAAAATGCGGGTTGCGGTCCGCACCGGCACCAAGCTGTCCGCGCACGGCTGCGACACCGTGACATTTGAGATTTCGGTCAATCCGGGTGAGCCGGAAAAGCCGCTCTCCAAGGTGGCCTCCGGCGGCGAGCTGAGCCGAATTATGCTTGCGCTTAAAAACGTATTGACAGCGGGCGAAGATGTTGGTATGCTGATTTTTGACGAGATCGACACCGGCGTTTCCGGCCATGCGGCTCAGCAGATCGGCCGCAAGCTGTCTGCCATTGCGAAAAAGAAGCAGACGCTGTGCGTTACCCATCTGCCGCAGATTGCCGCCATGGGCGACCATCACCTGCGCATTTCCAAATCCGTGCGGGACGGCCGCAGCTACACCGATGTTAGCCCGATGGACAGAGCACACCGCGTAGACGAAATTGCACGTCTGCTCTCCGGCGAGGAAATCTCGGATGCAGCACGCCGCAACGCAGAGGAACTGCTCGACGCGGCCGGACAGGGAGCGTGAACCCGTGGTAATCATAGACGAACGCAGAAAAGAGCGTGCTCCGTAACGGTATTCGGACTCTTTTATGATAAAAATCAAACAAATTGAAATACAGGAGACAGAATAATGCAGCTTTACGACGAACTGAAAGCGCGCGGTCTGATCGCGCAGGTAACGAACGAAGAAGAGATCAGCGAGATGATCAACAACGGCAAGGCAACGTTCTACATTGGCTTTGACCCGACCGCAGACAGCCTGCACGTTGGCCACTTTATGGCGCTCTGCCTGATGAAGCGCATGCAGATGGCAGGCAACAAGCCGATCGCGCTGATCGGCGGCGGTACCGCTATGATCGGCGACCCGTCCGGCCGTACCGATATGCGCTCGATGATGACTGTCGAGACCATCCAGCATAACTGCGACTGCTTCAAGAAGCAGATGGAGCGCTTCATCGAATTCGGTGAGGGCAAGGCGCAGATGGTGAACAACGCCGACTGGCTGATGAACCTCAACTACATCGAGTTCATCCGCGACATCGGCTCGTGCTTCTCGGTCAACAACATGCTCCGCGCCGAGTGCTTCAAGCAGCGCATGGAGAAGGGCCTGAGCTTCCTCGAGTTCAACTACATGCCCATGCAGTCTTACGACTTCTACTACCTGTTCAAGAACTACGGCTGCAACATGCAGTTCGGCGGCAACGACCAGTGGAGTAATATGCTCGGCGGCACCGAGCTGATCCGCCGCAAGCTGGGCAAGGACGCGCATGCCATGACCATCACCCTGCTGCTCAATTCTGAGGGAAAGAAGATGGGCAAGACCGCTTCCGGCGCAGTTTGGCTCGATCCGAACAAGACTTCTCCTTACGATTTCTACCAGTACTGGCGCAATGTGGACGATGCGGACGTGCTCAAGTGCATCCGTATGCTGACCTTCCTGCCGCTTGAGGAAATCGAGGCGATGGACAGCTGGGAAGGCGCACAGCTGAACAAGGCAAAGGAAATCCTCGCATACGAGCTGACCGCTCTGGTACACGGCAAGGAGGAGGCTGAAAAGGCACAGACCGCTGCCAAGGAGATCTTCGTTTCCGGCGGTGCGGCTGCCAACATGCCGACCACCACGCTGACCGATGCGGACTTCACTGACGGCCAGATCGGTGTGCTGACACTGCTCGTGAAGTGCGGCCTCGCGTCCTCCAACGGTGAGGCGCGCAAGCTGGTGCAGGGCGGCGGCGTATCGCTCAACGGTGAGAAGGTCGCGGACTTCAAGCAGCAGCTGGCCAAGGACTTCTTTAACGAGGAGTGCATGATCAAGAAGGGCAAAAAGACCTTCCATAAGGCAATTCTTGGCTAAAAAGCTGTCGAGGGACGATCTTTCCTGATAGACGCAAAGAAGCGGCGTGAACGTAGGGTTCACGCCGCTTTTTATATCTGGAATTTTAAGAAAGAAATCGCTCTGCCACCAGCATGACCAGCGGCAGCGTCGCCACGGACAGGATGGTGGACAGGCATACATACGACACCGCCTGCCGGTAATCCTGATCGAACTTCTGCGCGAAGATAGCTGTGCTGCTGGCAACCGGCGTTGCCGCTGCGATCAGCGTAATCAGCGTGATTTCACCGCGCGCAAAGGGAAACAGCAGGAAGATGAGCACCGTCACCGCCGGAACGACAAGCAGACGCACGGCAGAGACAACGTACAGCCTTGCACTCGCAAACAGATCGCGCAGGCGTACTTTGGACAGGTAGAAACCGAGAATGATCATGGCCAGAGCAGTATTGGCGTCCGCAATGTAGCCGATCGTGCCGGTGACGACAGAGGGCAGTGTCGGCTGAGTCACAAACAGGATAAGACCGATTACCATGGAAATGAAAACCGGGTTGACGAACACCATTTTCAGATTGATGGTTTCCTTTTTGCCTGATATAATAACAATACCGTACGTCCACTGCAGCAGATTGACAAGCGTGCTGTATGAGACAACGTAGAACGCTGCCTCCGCGCCGAATACAGCGGTGACAAGCGGAATGCCGATGAAACCGGCGTTGCCGAACGCGACCGCAAAGTTTTCGATTCGGTGCCGAGTACCGCAGGTGAGGTACGCCACGCCGATGGACGCGATAAACGCAATCACTGCGATAACAGCCGAAATGCCCATGGCACGCAGTTTGTCCACGCTGAACTCGGACATATAGCTGCGCAGGATAACGCACGGAATGACCGCATACAGCAACACGTTGGACAGATCACGGCTGCCCTGTTCGGTTATCATGCCGCGGCGGGAAAGAAGCAGGCCGAGCATCATCAAAAGAAACATGATGATCGTCTGCTGAAGCAGAATTTGAGTAATCATAAGGGAGATTTTCCTGTACTTTCATAGAATAGAGGGGAACGCGATGGAATTATACCAGCTTCGGCAGTTTGCCGCCGTAGCCAAATACGAAAATATGACGCGCGCCGCCGAAAGCCTGAACGTGGCACAGCCCGCTGTATCCAAAACCATACGGAATCTGGAAAGCGAGCTGGGAGCCGAGTTATTCGAGCGAACGGGAAAGGGATTACGCCGCACTGAGCAGGGAGATATCCTGCTGCGGTATGCACGGACGATACTGGAAGCCGAGCGCGACGCACGCGGAGAAATCGAGGAGAGCCTGCACCGGACAGGCGGTCTGTGCATCTGTGCGCTGTCGTGCGCGGAGCGTATCAGTGAGATACTCGCGGGTTTTTCCGCCGAGTACGGCAATCTGGATCTGCGCATCAGCAGCACGCCCGAGGGCAGCGATCTGCTGCTCGATTCCGCGGTATCGCGGGACGAAGTGCCTGCGGGCGCCGTCCTGCTGTACGATGAGGAGATGTGCGTGGCTGTGCCCGAGGGACACCGGTATGCCGATCGGGAAAGCGTATCGCTGACAGAACTTGCCGACGATCCGTTTATCGCGCTGAGCAATTCGCAGTCGTTCCGGCAGATTTCTGAGCATATTTTCCGGTCAGCCGGTGTGGAGATGCATGCCGCTATCGAGTGCGACAGTGCAGCGCTGCAGATCCGGCTGCTGTCGTGCGGCATGGGCGTTGCGCTTGTCGCGTCCGGTGAGTGGCGGCAGGTCTGCGAGGACGCAGGCGTGCGCATGCTGCACATTAAAGACGCACAGTGCCGCCGGTATATCTATGTGCAGACGCTCGGACGGTTCCGCACGCAGAGCATTCGCGCGTTTACTGCGTATTTGGAGCGGTATTTTGCGCAGATGGCGTAAATCCGCGACAGGTCATGCGGCGTGTACCTCGAGAGGAACTTTTTCACCGAGTTCAAACTGATGCAGGCTTTCGAGCGAGCACTGAACCATATCGAACACCGCCTGATCGGTGAAGAACGCAACATGCGGGGTAACGATAGTGTTCTGGAAGGATTTCAGGATGATGTAATCATGGTTGGTGACGCGGCTGTTGTAATTGTGATCGACGCGGATCACGTCATCCTCACCCTCAAAGCAGTCCACGCCGACCGAGCCTACACGGCCGGACTCAATGCCGTCGATCAGAGCACGGGTGTCGATCAGTGCGCCGCGTGCGCAGTTGATGATGACAACACCCGGTTTCATCTGCTGAATAGCCTCAGTGTTGATCATGTGGTAGGTGCTGTTATTGAGGAAGGTGTGCAGCGTGATGACATCGGACTGCGCATACAGCGATTCGAGCGAAACATACTCCACGCCCATCTGCTTCATTTCCTCAGACGGATACGGGTCATGTGCGATAATGCGGCAGCCAAAGCCGGACAGATTGTGAATGACGGCCTTGCCGATACGGCCGGTGCCGATGACGCCGACGGTCAGGTTCTGCATCTCCATGCCGCGGGCCGCACCGGATGCGCCGAGCGAGTAGTCTGCGGTGTGCGAGCGGAACATGATGTAGCCGGCCTTGCGGATGCACATCAGCATGAGCATGACCGTGTAGTTGGAAACCGCATACGGCGAATATCCGGCGTGGGATACGCGGATGCCGAGACGCTCTGCAGCTTTCAGGTCCACATTATCGTAGCCGATGGTGCGCAGGGCCACATAGCGGACACCGTTCTCGGCCAGCTTTTCCAGAATCGGCGCAGGCAGGTCGCAGGTGCAGGAAATGCCGTCGTAGCCGCGGGTCAGCGCAACATTATCGAGGGTCAGCGTGTCCTTCTGCAGCGTAAGGTCCATATCAAGCGACTGACTGAAGTGATCGAAAAACGCGCGTTCGTCCGGACGGGCGTTGAATGCCATAACTTTCATTTTTATTACTCCTTGATCCATTCGTGGGTGAGCTTGCCGAGAATTTCGATGCCCTTGACGATCTGCTCGTCGGTCGGGGTAGAATAGTTGAGACGGAAGGCGTTGGACACCTGCTTTTCGTCTGCCAGGAACGCTGAACCGGGCACGCAGAGTACACCGCGCTTAATCGCCTCGCGGACAAACGGCTGCGAATCCATACCGTCCGGCAGGAAGGCCATGGCGAACAGGCCGCCTTCCGGCTGCGAGAATGTGACCGCCGGATGGAAGGTGCGGCGCATGGTATCGAGCATGAGATTGCACTTTGCGCGGTATACGTCACGCGCTTTGTCGAGGTGCGCGGCAAAATCGTACTTGGTCATGTACTCATTGCAGACGTACTGGAACAGCACGTTGGAGTGTACATCAGTGGTCTGCTTGGCGATGGTGAGCGGCATGGTGAGCGATTTGTTGAACACGAGGAAGCCCAGTCGGAACGCCGGAGCCATCACCTTGGAAAAGCTGCCTGCATACAGCACGCGACCTTCGGTGTCCATCGACTTGATGGTCGGCACGTCCTCGCCGGAAAAGCGCAGCTCGCCGTACGGGTTGTCCTCGAGGATGGCGATATCGTACTTGCACGCGAGTTCGTACACCTTTTTGCGCTTTTCGAGCGTAGTCGTGATGCCGGACGGGTTCTGGAAGGACGGGATCGTGTACAGCAGCTTGGTCTCAGGGTGCGCCTTGAGAGCGGCCTCGAGCGCATCCGTATCCATGCCGTCCTGCTGCATCGGAATGCCGATCAGCTTGGCGCCATACGAACGGAATGTGTTCAGGCAGCCGACAAAGGCCGGGTCCTCGGTCAGAATGACATCGCCTTCGTTTACCAGAACTTTAGTAGTCAGGTCGGCGCACTGCTGACCGCCGGACAGGATGAACAGCTCATTGTTCTCGAAATCAAAACCCTGTGTGCGGGTGAGGTAGTCCTTCATCGTATCGCGCAGCGGCGTGTAGCCCTCGGACAGACCGTACTGCAGAACAGAGATCGGTGCGTTCTTCATGACGTCTGCGATGATGTCCGCAATCTCGGGCACCGGGAAGGTCTCTGCGGACGGGTTGCCGCCGCCGAACGAGATCATGTTCGGGTCTGCGCCGAGCTTGAACAGCTCACGGATGGCCGAGCCGTGCACATCGCTCATACGGTTGGAAATTTCATACTGCATATCTATCGCTCCTGTTAAGATTTGGAATACAAGAAAACAAAAAGGTGCTGAAACCCCTTAGTCGGTAGGTTTCAGCGCCTTTGCTGATGATTCTATTGTAAACCTGCACAAGAAATTTGTCCAATATCTGTTGTTTATGACGATATAACGGGAAAGAATACATGCTATGCCTTGAAGAATCACGCAAAACCTGCGATAATAGTAGGAGTTAGAATCACTCGAACATGAAAGCGAATTTTGCTATGAAACATATCTGTATTGGCATCACGGCACACGTTGATGCCGGAAAAACCACTCTGTCGGAAGCCATGCTGTATCAGGCGGGTGCACTGAAAAAATTAGGCCGCGTAGACCATCAGGATGCGTTCCTCGATACGTTTGCGCTCGAGCGCGCGCGCGGCATCACAATTTTCTCCAAGCAGGCGGAGTTCTCCCTGCCGCACACCGAGGTGACACTGCTGGACACGCCCGGTCACGTTGACTTTTCGGCGGAGATGGAGCGCACACTGCAGGTGCTCGACTGTGCGGTGCTGGTCATCAGCGGCACGGACGGCGTGCAGGCGCATACGGAAACGCTGTGGCGGCTGCTGACGCGGCAGGGAATCCCGACGTTTCTGTTCATCAACAAGATGGATTTGGACGGCGCAGACCGAAATACACTCCTGCAGGAGCTGAAATCGCGGCTGGACAGCGGCTGTGTGGACTTCACTTCGACGGACACAATGGCAGAGGAGCTTGCCGTATGCGATGAAGGTCTGCTCGAGCAGTACCTCGAGACAGGAATGGTGGATGACAGCCAGATCGCACAGCTGGTTGCGGAACGAAAAGCGTTCCCGTGCTACTTCGGCTCGGCGCTCAAACTGGACGGCGTGGACGCGCTGCTGGATGGTCTGGAACGCTATCTTCCTGCACCGCAGTACGGCGCGGACTTCGGTGCGCGTGTGTTCAAAATCGCGCGTGACGCACAGGGCAACCGTCTGTCATATCTCAAAATCACCGGCGGTGCGCTGTCCGTGCGCGAGCAGCTTTCAGGCGGCGAGGACGGCGGCTGGCAGGAAAAGGTGAGCGGCATCCGCATCTACTCGGGCGAAAAATTCCGCACGGCTGAGCGCGTTGAGAGCGGCATGGTATGCGCCGTAACTGGGCTCACCCATACCCGTCCGGGTATGGGTCTTGGCGCGGAAGCCGGTGCGCTGCCGCCGGTTCTGGAACCCGTTCTCGGGTACCGCGTGTGCCTGCCGGAAGGGTGTGACGCGCATGTCATGCTGCGCAATCTGCGCCAGCTCGAGGAGGAGGACCCGCAGCTTCGCGTGGTGTGGAACGAACGATTAGGCGAAATCCATTTGCAGCTCATGGGCGAGGTGCAGCTGGAAATCCTCACCAGCGTTATCGCGGAACGCTTCGGCGTGGATGTGACCTTTGACGAGGGCAGCATCGTCTACCGCGAGACCATCACCGAGCCGGTGATCGGCATCGGCCATTTCGAGCCGCTGCGGCATTACGCCGAGGTGCATCTGCTGCTTGAACCGGCAGAGCGCGGCAGCGGCATTCAGCTGTCAACGGCGTGTCCGACCGATGTGCTCGACCTGAACTGGCAGCGATTGATCCTCACGCATCTGGCGGAAAAAACGCACTTGGGCGTGCTGACCGGTGCGCCTATCACGGATGTGAAGATAACAATCCTTGCAGGCCGCGCACATGTCAAGCACACGGAAGGCGGTGACTTCCGCGAGGCGACCTACCGCGCCGTCCGCAACGGCCTGATGCGCACCGAGAGCCTGCTGCTCGAGCCGTATTACGTCTTCCGGCTGGAGCTGCCGGACGAGTGCGTCGGACGCGCCATGACCGACATTCAGCGAATGAACGGCACGTTCGAGCCGCCCGAGCAGGGTGCTCACGGCTCGATTCTGACCGGAACAGCGCCGGTTTCCACCATGCGCAACTACTGGACCGAGGTCGCGGCGTACACCAAGGGACGCGGTCGACTGTCGTGCACACCGGACGGCTACGCACCCTGCCACAACGCGGAGGAAGTCATCTTGGTAGCCGCCTACGACCCGACCGCCGATGTGGAAAATACGCCGGATTCCGTGTTCTGCTCGCACGGTGCAGGCTATGTTGTCAAGTGGGATGAAGTGCCGGAGCACGCGCATGCGGATACCTCAAACGTGCTTAAACCTAAGGAAGAAGAGCCGGAACAAGTCCGTCCGGTGCGTTCCTCCGGCACAGGCGGCGGAGACGGCTTCGGCGGCGATGCGGAACTGCGGGCCTTGTTTGAACGCACCTACGGTCCAGTCAAAAACCGCGGCTTTGAAGCCTTCCAGCAGAGCCGTAAAAAGGCCGCGACGCTCGAGCAGCTGTATGTCACCCGCATCCGTGAGGACGATTATCTGCTCGTGGACGGCTACAACATCATCTTCTCGTGGGACGAGCTGCGCGACATTGCCGCCCGTGATGTCAACGCCGCCCGCGAAGCGCTCGTCAACGTGCTGAGCAATTATCAGGGCGTGCGCAGGTGTCATCTTATTCTCGTGTTCGATGCCTATAAGGTCAAAGGCGGCACCGGCTCGATCGAGCAGCGCGGCGGTATCCATATCGTCTACACCAAGGAGGCCGAAACCGCGGATATGTACATTGAGCAGGCGTCCTACGACCTGTCGCGCAAGCATCGTGTTCGTGTGGCTACATCGGACGGCATGGAGCAGATGATTATTCTCGGCCATGGCGCGGAGCGTATCTCTGCGACCGAGCTGCACTGGGAAGTGGAGCAGGCCAATGAGCATATTGAGGCAATTCTGAAAAAATTGTAAACAAAAATCGGTTTGGACTTGAATTCATAGTAAACCTGTGGTATATTAGTAAAAAGGGGAATTTGCAACTATGAAGATTTCAACCAAAGGAAGATATGCGCTTCGTCTGATGATCGACCTGGCGCAGCATGACGCAGGCGGCTACATTCCGCTGCGCGATATCTCCAAGCGACAGCAGATCTCGGCCAAGTATCTGGAGCAGATCGTGGTGCAGCTTTCGCGTGCGGGCTTTGTTATCTCGACGCGAGGCGCACAGGGCGGCTATCAGCTGGCGCGGCATCCTTCGGAGTATACCGTGGGCGATATTCTGCGTATTACCGAAGGCTCTCTTGCGCCGGTGGCGTGTTTGGAGCACGAGCCGGTGGATTGTCCTCGTGTAGATGAATGCATTACACTCAGCTTTTGGCGCGGATTGTATGACACAATCAATAATTATGTTGATTCGGTCACGCTCGAGGATCTTGTCAATAACGGAACGCTTAATTTTTCCATCTAACGCAAAAAGACAGACGATTTTTCGTCTGTCTTTTTTTCGTTCCATTCGGTTGAGTAATGGAGAATTATCCTCAGAGTGAAGAGCGGCTTCTTTTGCCCTTCGGGCAATTTACCTTATGTGTAGCAGTACGCTATCTGTGAACTGCGAATGGGTTGCGAAACAAACGCAAGAATAACCCGACTGCCGTTCTCCTTTTCGGAGCGGTCGCCGGTCTCTGGTATGCGCCAGACTAAGAAATAATAGGAAACTGGAGTCCCAAGAGAATAAGAAACCTTGGTATCTATCCTTTGGGGCCATCCAACTGTCCGGACGGCTCCCATTCCGCATTCGGAGCGCAAAAGAAAAAGGGAACGCCCCGCAGGCATTCCCTTTGCATATAAACTTATGCTCGATGCAGCAGCTTTTTGACACTGAGCAGCATCTCGCGGCTGTTGAGTGCCGCAACCGCGCCGAACAGTGCAATCTGCCAGACGAGCCACAGCGGCGGCTCGAGCAGCATGAGTACGGACTGCACGGCAAGCAAAATCACGGTCAGCGTCAGGCGCGGCACCTTCCAGCGGACCGGCATGAACCGACGGCTGTCGATTGCACGGTACAGGAACAGAGCCACATAGCTGATGAGCGTTGCCAGCGCCGCACCCGTGCCGCCCATCCGCGGGATGAGCAGGGCGTTCAGACCAATGTTAATAACCGCGGAGAACGCCGTGGACAGAAAGGACGCGACCGTCTTCTTTTCCAGCAGGTACACGCTTTTCTGGAAGCTGGACAGGCAATTGAAGCCCGCGCCGACCGCCAGAATCGGGATGAACGTCCAGCCGATATAGTAGCTGGGCACGGCAAGCACGGTCATAGCCAGCTTGGCGCACATTACGCCGCCGGACGCGATGATGAACACGATGGACGAGTATGTGTTGCCGACGTTCGAGAAGAACGTGATCTGCTCCTCCTTGGTGTTGTTGTTGACCATGGATATCTGCCATGCATCAACAAAGATGGACGCGACAAGCGCGATCAGTGTCGGCACACGGTAGGCGATCGAGTAGATGGCGCTGACTGCGGTATCCTGCATGGAAGCGAGGAACACCTGATCCGAGAAGCCGATAATATACACGAGAATCGCATCCGGCACGAGCGGCAGCGAGTACGCCAGCATTCCGCGCCACAGGTGTGTGTCCAGACGCTTGAGCTTGACGTACTTCCACAAACCGGCGATAATGAACAGGCAAACAGTGGAAAGTGCGTCCGAGCAGATGATGGAGAACACATAGCCGAGGATGTTCCAACGGAACACCTTCAGGTAGAGGATGTTCAGCATGATGGTGACGAACGTACGGAAAATGCCGTCGATCGCGTACAGGCGGACGTGTCCGAGCACGCGGATGAACTGGCTGCACACATTCTGCGTGCACGAGGTCAGAACATACAGGTAGATGATCCACTGATACTCAAGCAGTGAGCCGGTAACACCCGCCGAGGTGTTATAGTGGATGAGATTCAGCAGCGGATGGAACGGCAGTGCGATAATAAAGCCGCACAGCACGGTCACAAGCGCAATGGTAAACACACTGCGCTTGTAATACTTGCGTTCAAGTCCGTAGCGGATGACCGCCTGTCCGATGGACAGCGACACCACCGGATACAGAATACTGGTGGTCTTGATGATCAGGTCGGCGACACCCATTTCATCCTGCGTCATCATGCCGGTGTAGAAACGCAGCATGAGGATAACGAGAATCTTGGAACTGAACGTGCCTATCGCGAAGATAAAGGTATTGCCGAGAAGGCGTTTGTATTGATTCATTTTTTGCCCTTTCTCAGCCGGAGTGTGTGGCACTGGTCGGTAACGCGGTCGGTCAGCCATGCAGCGATGATGCCGCACAGCACGCCGATGGCCGCACCGGTCAGTACGTCGGTCGGGTAATGGACGCTGGCATACAGCCGTGAAAACGCAATGGCTGCTGCCAGCAGAAAGGCCAGAAAACCGGTCTTATGGTGGAAGAAGTACAGCGCCGAAGCTGCCGCAAACGAGCTGAGCGTGTGCCCGGACGGAAACGACCACGGGTCCTCCGGAACGAGCAGCGCCGTCAGGTCGGTGTGGGTGACAAACGGACGCGGCCGCATGACAAGGTTCTTGAGGAACACATTGCCAAGCAGAAAACCGACGCCGAGCGCGATCAGCATCGCCGCGCCGGCGCGGCGTGTTCGCCGGAAGAACAGCAGCAGTACGGCAAGCGTAATCCAGACAGCACCATAGCTGCCCAGCAGGGAGAACACCTTCCAGACCGTGTCGGACAGACCACCGCGCCAGTGCTCCGAGATGTACGCGAGAACGCCGTAGTCAACTGAATGCACAATATCGAGCAGAATATCCATTTACCGGAATCGCCGCCTTTCAGGAGAGTAGAAGTTGTTTTTATAGCCGAGGGATGGTTATGAAAACAGCTTCTCGGTTATTTTTCGGAAGCAGAACGGTCTACTTTGTCCACGATGAGGGCAATCGCCTGGTCGCCGGTGACGTTGGTAGCAGTGCCGAAGCTGTCCTGCGAGAAGTGCAGGGCAATGATAAGCTGCTGCATCGGGTCGGTGAAGCCGAGCATCGAGGTGATCAGGCCGAGTGCCGACATAACGCCGCCGCCCGGTACACCCGGAGCCGCAACCATGGTAACGCCCAGCATGAATACAAACGGAGCAAACATGGCAAAGGTCGGGTTCATGCCGCTTGCAAGCATGATACCCATCGAGCCGAGTACGAGGCAGATGGTATCACCGTTGAGGTTGATGGTAGCGCACAGCGGAACGACAAAGTCGGCAACGTCGTTGTTGATGTTGTTATTATATGCACAGTTCAGTGCAATCGGAATAGTCGATGCAGACGACTGGGTGCCGAGTGCGGTAAAGTACGCCGGAGCGACGTTCTTCATGCTTTTGAAGTGGTTCTTGCGGCAGACAATACTTGCCAGACCAAACTGAGACAAGATGTACAGCAGCTGCAGCACAATAATGATGGCATACAGGGAAGCGAACATCTTGACGGTAGCCGCCAGACGGCCCTCGGCTGCGATGTTGGCGAACAGACCAGCAATGTGAATCGGGATCAGCGGAATGATGATGCGGCTGAGTACGCCGGTAACGATCTTCTGCAGATCACGGAAAACGTTCAGCAGGGAATCACCCTTGAGGTTTGCCATGCCGATGCCGAGCACGAATGCGAACACGAGCGCCGTCATAACGCCGAATATCGGGTCAACGGTGATGGTGAACAGCGGCTCAAAGGCGTTGCTCTCGAGTACATCGCCGGTGATGGGCTGAATAAGTCCCGGCAGAACGGCCTTGCCGATGAAGAAGGTCAGCAGACCGGAGATAACGGTTGTACCGTAGGCCAGCAGCAGGGTCAGACCGAACAGACGGTTGGCCTTCTTGCCAAGCTCTGCCATGCCGACCGTGATGAACGACAGGATGATCAGCGGGATCATGAATGACAGGAAGGTTGAGAACAGCGAGGTAAAGGTTGCCAGCAGGCGGATGATGGTAACGAAGAACGCAGTGTCCGCGATGCCGAACCACTGTCCGCACATACCGATGAGGATACCGGCGATGATGCCGATAATCAGTCGAATTAACAGTCCTAATTGTTTCACTTGCATTTACTCCTCTTTTTCACAAAATATGAAGTTGCTTTTACAGCCAGAGTGCGCCGGATGGACGAGGATTTTTTCTGCAAACAAGGCGTTTTTCTGCAGTAATCCGTGGGATTACAAAGGGAAACAACGCAGTATGCGGGAAAAATACCGTTCAGGCGGTGTGCAGTGGCTGTGAAAACAACTTCTACACATACTAATAATACTATATCAGAAAATACATCTGATAGCAAGTTAAAGCGACAGATTATGACGGCATATACCGAATTTATCCGAATTTGTGGTTGCTATCATGAATACAGGGCGCTATAATATAAAGGTGTACCTGTCGAATGGCTGTCGCGAAACCGTGGTTTCGCCGACAAGCAGGAACGGACCATAGACCGTTTCAAAATCGTCCGAAAGTTCCCATGCGGAAACTTTCTCCCTCCGGAGGTCAAAAAAGAGTGATATATGCTCCTCTTTTTTGGAATTTGCACAGCAAATTCTATTTCATGCGCGCTTCGGCGTGGAAACATCAGACAAATGAAATACAGCATAAAGGGGAAAGACGATGCATTTGACGTTTTCGTTACATCAGTAAACAATTCCAAGCATAGACATAGATTAGTTAAGAGGTATACTCATGGCAGATAAAAGCGCAAATAAACCGAAGAAGGGAGCGCATTTGATCAAAAAACAGGCCCCAAAGCCGGAAAAACCGGCGCAGGCCGTCCGGACGGAAGCGAAGCAGCCGAAGAAGAAACGTCGTGTTCCTATCGGTGTAAAGATTGCCGTCGGGGTTGTCATTGCGGCGGCAGCCGGTGCATTCGGCTATGTGTACTGCTACCCGAATGTTTTTCCGGGTGTGACCGTCGGACCGATTGCAGTCGGCGGCATGAACCGCGATGACGCGGCAAACACCATTGAGGACCAGAGTGCGCCGCTGTACGAGGGCAAAAATGTCACGGTGACAATTTACGACTCCAACTATGATATTCCGGTCGATAAGGTGCTGAAAAGCGTGGACGGTATCCAGTCCGCCGAGAACGCCTATGAAATAGGCCGCACCGGCAATCCGCTCGAGCGCGTGCACGATATCATCGGCGCAATGCGCGGTCACAGAGAGGCGCAGATTGCGGCAACCGTAGACGAGGAAAGCCTGCGCGGCACGCTCAACGAAATCGCGGACACGGCGCTGACCGAGCCGGTCAATCCGACCTGGGAGCTGAAGGACAGCAATCTGATCGTGCATTCCGGCAAGCCGGGCGTCAAGTTTGACACGGATGCGGTAGAGCAGGCGCTGACCGATCAGATCCGCCTGATGGACTTTGAGCCGTATGAGGTCTCGACCGATGTGACAGCCGCTCCGGCGATTGACGTTGACAAGATCGCAGCCGACATTATCGGTGACCCGGTCAATGCCACCGTCAGCAAGAAGGACGGCAAGACCATCATTGCCGGCAAGGCAGGCGTATCGTTCGACACTGACAAAGCCAGGGAGATCATCGGCGACGGCTCGCAGGAGACCTACACCATTCCGGTGACGATCACCCAGCCGTCCATCACGGCAGAGATGCTCAAGGCGAAGCTGTTCCACGATACGCTCGCGCGCACGGCGACCAATCTCGACGAGGGCAACGCACCGCGTACGAACAACATCCGTCTGGCGGCTAAAGCCATCAACGGCACCATCCTCAATCCGGGCGACGAGTTTTCCTATAATGGCACGGTTGGCGAGCGCACAGCCGCACGCGGTTATCAGGAGGCGCACGCCTACTCGGGCGGCAAGATTATTGACGAGTTCGGCGGCGGTGTCTGCCAGCCGTCCTCGACGCTATACATGGCCGTGCTGCGTGCCGATTTGAAGGTGACCGAACGGCATAATCATTCGTTTACCGTGTCCTACACACCGCTCGGCGAGGACGCAACCGTGGATTATGGCAATCTGGATTTCCGGTTCGTCAACAATACGGCGTATCCGGTCAAGATTCTTGCCGAGCAGACCGACGGTCAGATGATCATGACTATTGTCGGCACCAAAACGAGCGACAAGACGGTCACGACCCGCACAGAGGTGCTCGAGACCTATAAGCCGGAGACCGTTACCAAGACGGACAGCTCGATGGAGGCAGGCGACAGCCGCGTGGAGACCTCGGGCATCACGGGCTACTCGACCAAGACCTACAAGCAGATTACCGAAAACGGCAAGACGACCGAGGTGCTGGCCAACAGTTCCACCTATTCCAAACGGGATGAGGTCGTTTACGTCGGTGAATGATAAAGAAAACGGAGAATTTTATGAACAATTTTACAGCTGAGACCCGCAGACAGCTCAAGCGGGAGCAGAAGACGCGTGTAATGGAAAACCTTGGCCGGTGTATCGGCATCCAGCTGATGTATCTCGTGCCGTATGTGCTGCTGATGGTGATCCTGTACGTTTCCGTGTTCGGCAGAGCGTTCGCGCTCATCGCAGGCGGCGTCAGCGCAAACGATTACCAGCTGATGGCGGCGCTCTCGCGCGGACTGAATACCATCTGGCTGTGCATTGCGCTCATGCTGGCAATCACGGGCCCCCTGCAGTTCGGCCTTATGCACTTTTACATCGGTCTTGCACACGGCGAGGATGTAACGGTGGGTACACTCATGTATCCGTTTACCTCGCTGAAAAGTGTCTGGGCGGGCATCCGCATGGTGTTTACGCTGTGGCTGCGCGGCATTATCTGGTCAATCGTGCCGACCGTCATCTATTCGGCAATCGTATTTTCGGTTGCTGTGGCTGTCTCGGATACGGCACAGTATCAGGTGATTGCGGGAGCGCTGCAGGTTGTGTACCTGCTGGTGATGATTCCAATTCGCGTTAAGCTGCAGACCTACAATGCGGGCTGGCTCCTGCTCGCGCAGGACGAGAACCGCAGCGCATGGGCGGCTACGCGCGAGGCTTCATGGGCGTTTCGCGGAAATCTGATGAAGCTGTTTGTGTTCGACCTCAGCTTTATCGGCTGGTATATCCTGACGGCGGTTGTCCTCTGGGGATGTATCCTGCTCGGCACGGTCGGTGTGACTGTGATGAGCACCGGCATGGCGATTGCGGTGTTCGCGGCAGCTCTGGTGGCGGCGCTATGCCTGACTGCCGTACTGAACGGTTTTCTTTCGGCGTATATGGAAAGCTCGTTCGTGCGTATGTATGAGCATCTGACCGAACCGTCGGTGGAGTTTTATCCGGAAGGGTAAGCATCCTGCCGGGCAACCTGCATTCGTGGAGATTATGTGGTGATAGCATCAGGCAAACGACAGGATATCATTTATGAACGTGTGAAAAGCCTCGGAGATGTATGCTCCGAGGCTTTTCCTATTGTATCGTACCCGCAGATACGCTATAATAAACCTATCTTCGGAAAGCGAGGGAACCCTGATGTTTGAATGGTTTACAGAATTTATGGAATCGCCGCTGGGAAAGCTGATTTCCACGGGAATACTGGCTGTGGCGGTGCTGCTCCTGACGTTGGCGGCGGCCGGACTGGTCAATCGGCTGATGAAAAAGCTGGTTGACCGTCACCGGAAAACGAACAGCAGTATTGCGACCGTCTTAGGATTTGTGCGATACATAGCGGTTGCTGCGGTGTACTTTGCGGGCGGCATGGTCATCGTAGGCGCGATTCCGGTGCTGTCGAGTGCGGTGCGTACTCTGCTGGCTACCGGCGGTGTGATCGCGGTGGTTGCCGGTCTTGCAGCACAGGAAGCCCTCGGCAGCGTGGTCAGCGGCGTGATGATCCTCGCATTCAAGCCGTTTAAGATGGGCGATGTCGTGCGCTATGTCGATAATGACATCACCGGCTGCGTTGAGGAGATCACGCTGCACCATACTGCGGTCCGCACGTTCGAGAACAAGCGCGTTATCATCCCAAACAGCAAGATGAACAGTGCCATCATCGAGAACGCCGACTATGCGGACAGCAAGGTCTGCGTGTTCCTGACAGTGGGGATTACCTACGAAAGCGACCTCAAAAAAGCCAAAGAGCTGCTCGCCCGCGAGGTGCGGAAGCAGCCGGCCTTCCTCGATATTCGCACCGAGCAGCAGAAAAAGGACGGCGTGCCCGATGTGCCGGTCGTTGTGCTTGAGCTGGCGGATTCCGCGGTTGTTCTGCGTGCATCGCTGTGGGCGAAGGATAACGCCACTGCATTCGCGCTCAAGTGCGCCGTGCTCGAGGGCATTAAGCTGACCTATGACGCGGAAGGCATTGATATTGCATATCCGCACATGCAAGTCGTAAAAAGTGAGAAATGAGGAGTCAGAAGTGAGGAGCGGACGATGATTTCCCGTGTTGTCGGGCGGCCGGTGGTCTCCTGCGCAGCGGTAAACCGCAACCGAAACTCCTGTCTCCTGCCTGTAAGAAATCGCAAGATATTGTAAGACAACCACCCGCATTCCTTTTATAATATGGTCAAAGAGCAAAGGGAGGAACATAAGATGAAGAAATTACGCGTTGGTGTAATTGGTATTGGCGACATCAGCAATGTTTACCTGAACAATCTGAAAAAGTATGACGCAGTCGAGGTGGTGGCGTGTGCCTCACGCGGACTGGAGAAGGCACAGCGCAAGGCAGCGGAGCACGGTATTCCCAAGGCATACGCCTCCGGTATGGAGCTGATTGCTGACCCGGATATTGACATTATTCTCAATTTGACAACGCCGCAGGCACATTATGAGTATAATCTGGCAGCCTTGAAGGCAGGCAAGCATGTCTACACGGAGAAGCCGCTGGCGATGACGTTTGAGCAGGGCAGGGAGCTTGTTTCGCTTGCCAAGGAGAAGGGACTGCTGATTGGCTGTGCGCCGGACACCTTTCTCGGCGGCCGCTTGCAGAACATCCGCGAGTTGATCGACAGCGGCAGACTGGGCCGCATCACGGGCGGCGGCGCGTGGTTTGTCGGTCACGGGCACGAGTTCCATCATCCGGCTCCGGCATTCTTCTATCAGCCGGGTGCGGGTCCGCTGTACGATATGGGGCCGTACTACGTCACCGCGCTGCTCAGCCTGCTCGGCCCGGTAAAGCGCGTCTGCGCAATGGCCACCAAGGCAGGGGAGACGCGAACTGTGCCGTCCGGCCCGAGCAAGGGACAGGTGCTGCCGGTGGACGTGGATACTCATATCAACGCGATTCTCGAGTTTGTGTGCGGGGCACAGGTGACGCTGACCTGCAGTTTTGACGTCTGGGATTCCGAGCTGCCGCGCATGGAGATTTACGGTACCGAGGGTACGGTGCTCATTGATGAAAAGGATCCGATTTCCGGGCCCAACCTGTTCGGCGGCGATACGCTCATGCGCACGCCCGACCAGTACCGCTGGGCGGATGCCGAACGCCGTCCGGAGAACGTAAACGCGCCGTGGCCGGTCGTGCCGAACAGCCATCCGTACAATTCGGTCAGCCACGCCGAGAACCCGCGCGGTATCGGTCTGGTGGATCTCGTCTACGCGCTCGAGGAGGGCCGCAAGCCGCGTGCCTCCGGCGAGATGGCGCTGCATTCGCTTGAGGTGATGGAGTGCATCCTCAAGAGTGCACATGAGCACGTCTTCTGTGAGCCAACAACTACATTTGAGCAACCGAAGCCGCTTGATTGGCAGTAATTGAAGTAAAAGCCAGAGAAGAATTTTTCATTCTCAATTACACCGCATGCCTAACTGAAAAAGACACCCCGAAGGAGAAACTTCGTAAAGAAGTTTCTCCTTCGGTTTTTGTAATCAGCCGGAATGATTGAATGTAGGTAAATCAATCACATAGGAGGATTACACGATGGACAAGTACATCTATGATGAAAAGAATGGACTTTGGTACGAATTGCAGGGTGACTATTATCTGCCCTGTCTGAAGCTGCCGGAGGAAGTCGAGGTGCACATTGGCGTATGGGGACAGCATCACCGCCGGTATCTGAAAGAGCATCGCAAAACTGCCTATACTCGTCTGCTGACAAGCGGCAAGCGGAACAAATACCTTGCCGATATAGAATCAGCAAGCGGAAGAACTGTTCTCTCGGTTGGTAAGTACGATGGCCGCAGTTGAGGGTATTACCGAAACACTCAAGGCAAATGACCAGATGGAATGGGTGCGTCGCACGAACAGCATCCGGAACCGCGCCGGAGAAATCGTTGAATCCGAACTGATTTATAACTAAACAAAACCCAGAGTGTAGGTCAAAACGGCCGTCTGTACTCTGGGTTCTCTTTAGGGCAAAATTGTGCGGTATCGGTCTAACAAGCAACGGATTTGATTGTTCAAATCCAGCTTGACAGGGAAAAATCCCTGTGACCCTTGATTTAACAGTGACAAGGAACTAATTCAAACTTATTACTGTTGGCTGACGGATTCGGTGTGCAGAGGTGACAAACGATAAGATGACCTCTCGTTTCCTAAAGAAACGAGAGGTTGATCTTTTTTGCTGTTTATTGGAGAGGAACTTGAGAAATATGTAGAATCAGATTATGTTCGTCAAAGAAAGAAATCTGCAACAAATCCATCCTCCGCCAATGTCAGGTCAATTTTGTTTTTTCCGACAAAGGTCCGCCTTTTTTCATAGCCAATCAACAAATCCTGAAGCTGACAGTTTCCACTGGCTGTATTCTTATTTTTCACTCTCTGTCGGTGGTTGTGGAGAACGGCACGAATACGAGCCAGTAATGTTTCTGTACTGAATGGTTTCGTACCAGAAAATGCGCGAAATGAGTTGCTGATAGGTGCTGCGAACAACCGCTCAAATTTTGTTCCCGGAGGTTTTGCGGCAGCAAAATCGGCTCTGAGCTTACAGAGAAAAGCAGCTTGCAAGCCCGAAAACTTGCACGCTGCCTTCTGAAAAATCTATATTTTCACGTCTCTGCACGAACGCAGTTTATCAGGCAGATAAAAGTCGTTTTCAACTCATTCCCTGTTGGATCGCTCCAACTCTAAAAGAGCTTTTTTCATTTCCAACCCGCCGCCATAGCCGACAAGCGATCCGCTTGCACCAATGACGCGATGGCATGGGATAGCGATAAAAATGGGATTTGCATGATTTGCCATGCCAACTGCCCGGAATGCTTTCGGGTGTCCGATGGCTTCCGCAATGTCTTTATAGCTGCGCGTTTCGCCATAAGGGATCTCCCGCAGTGCCGCCCAGACGCGTTCCTGAAACGGCGTTCCGTGCAGCCGGTACGGAAAATCAAACGCTTTGCGCGTCCCTGCAAAATATTCGTCCAACTGCCGAAATACCAGTCGAGTCAGCTCGTTCGGTACGTCGGCTTTTGCGGCCCTATCTGCGTTTTTGAGCGCTGTGACCGCGCCGTCCTCCCAGTCCAGTTGAATATCGCCCACCGGCGAAGGATAAATAGCGGTTCCCTTCATAGCACTTGATGCTCCTTTCGATACGCTGTCGGCGTTTGCCCGGTCTGTTGCTTGAAAAAACGGTTAAACGCGGCAAGGCTGGAAAAGCCCGCCTGATACGCAACATCGATCACCTTTTCCGGCAATCTTGCCAGCATTTCTTTTGCTGTGCGCAGCCGGAGTGAGTCGGCATATTTCTTTGGAGTCACACCGTATTCCTGCTTGAAAACATCCGTCATCCGCCGCGGCGTCAAGCCCACATCGTCCAGAGATGACGCCTTATCCAGCCGCGCCTTGATCTCCGCCGCGATCTCCCGCATGGGCTGGTACTCCAAGAGGTCACTGCGGCAGCGCTTACAAGGGCGGAACCCAGCGGCGCGGGCTTCTTCGCCGGATGCAAAATAGCAGAGATTTTCCCGCTTCGGCGGCTTTGATTTGCAGGAGGGGCGGCAGAAAATGCCCGTCGTTTTCACCGCATAGAAGAACAGCCCGTCATAGCTTGCGTCCGAGCGCTGCACGGCTTCCCACATTTCCGGTTCTGTCATACGCTCACACTCCTCATAAATTTTTCAGAATCAACGAAATGCCGGACAGCACCAGAAGAACTGAAGTGATCTTTCTGACCAGCTTTTCATCCATGCGGCTGCTGCATTTGATGCCCGCATACAGCCCCAAAAGCGCAAACGGAATCAGTAACAGAACGGACTTCACGGTGTCCAGCGTTAGAAGCCCTAACGCGCTGTAAAGAACGATGCGGAAGGTGTTGTCTACGATAAACACCGCGCTGATGTTTGCCTTGAACGAACCGCCACCCTCGGTCACGCGGCTGACATAGGCGGCAAGCAGCGCGCCCACCCCGAACAGTCCGCACAGTACGCCCGCCGTCACGCCGATGATCGCCAGCACGAACTTCGACGAGCGAACCTTCTTTTTGCGGTACTCCCGCGAAAGCATCTCCACTCCAAACACTGCTACCACAACGCCGAATACCAACTTGATGGCTCTGGCATCCACATTTTTGAGCAAAAGCGCACCGGGAATGCTGCCTGCCAGCACCAAAGCTGCCAGCGGAAGATACACCTTTGGGTCAAGGCTCTTTCGGTTCTTCCACGTCAGAATCAGGTTTGTCGGATAGCCCAGCAGCAGGTCAATGGGAGAAATATTGGCATTTGACGCGCCGAAGCTCAGGATGGACGTGAATACCAGTGTGTTGGCAAAGCCGCACAAACCTTTGATAAAGTAAGCGGCAACCGCCGCGATGATCCATAAGTACATGATAAATGCCTTTCTACCTCTTTCCGGCAGGATCTGGCAGTTCTGGAATTGCACCACCAGCGATCGCCCAGAGGTACAAGCCGGCAACAGTTCCATACGGAGCGTAGCGTTTTTGATAGCGCTCGAACTTTGTCCTGTCGATCTGTCGGTGACGGTAAAGTATTCTCATGCCCCGCTGAATAGCAAGGTCGCCAAAACTCACGACATTCGGTCGCTGCATACAGAATGTCAAAATCATTTCCGCTGTCCACCCACCCACACCTTTGAGTTTCGTCAGTTCCAGGATAACTTCCTCATCACTCAAACTCCAGAGTTGTTCCAAATTCAAAGTGCCGCTCTTCACCTGCTTCGCAAAATCCAGCATGTAATCTGCTTTTTTGTAGGTCAATCCAATCTGTTGAAGCCGGTCACGCCCCAGCGAAGTCAATGAATCTGCTGTTACTGTTCCGGCTGCGGTCAGCAGGCGGCTCCAGATTGTTGCCTGTGCCGCTGTTGAAATCTGCTGCCCGATGATATGATGTACAATAGCAGAAAACAGATCGGAATCCACTTCACGGTTGATATGACCAATTTGCTGGATTGCCCAACCAAGACGTTTGTCTTTGGACGTTAAATATGTCGTTTCACAATCACCGTATTGAAAAAACATGAGAACAAATCCCCTTTACTGTCTGCATTATATCATACTTTCGTCCAAGATGCTTTGCAAAAATGGAAATTCAATTTCTGCTATCCAAAGGGTTTGGGATTATCCCAAAATACAAAAACAGAGCGTTTCGGCGGTCAGCCGGAACGCTCTGTTTTTCCGGTGTGGGTACTCACCGGATTTGCTTGTTACGACATCTCCCGCGCAAAAAACTCAATATTGGCACCAACAAAACAAACCGGAGCACGCAGCCTGAAATTCGGCTGTGCGCTCCGGTTTTTGCTGTTCGGCTTGGTATTCATAAAAATTCCAAAAAGTTTTTTGTCAGTTTTTGAGGTCAAGGGTTGTAGTTGATTATTGAGAAGCTTCTCCCTTTTTAAACCATCAACCAGCCGAAGAGGAGTGTACGTAAATGGCAGAAGATCTGATTCGCGAGATTCATACTCAGCTTGACCTCATAACAAGCGACCTCGCGGCACTGCCCCGAGAGGATCGCATTGCGTGGTTTCGCAGAACCACCTACGTCCAGCCGCTGCATTTTCTCAAAGAGATCAACGGCACGACCTACACAGTAAGAGCATTCTTTGATGATGAGGCAAAGGAGAACATCATCGAAAAAGTACAGCGGATTATTTTGAGCAAAGACAGCGCAGAAATGTGAAATCAGCGTATTAAAGCGTTGAAGTTTGCAGCCGAATATGATAGACTATGCTTACCTACAGGTTCAATCATATCCGGCTGGGAAAGGAGTATCATGACAAAGCAACCGGATAAAATCACAGTCCTGTACTGCCGCCTGTCCCGCGATGATGAGCAGGACGGTCTGTCAGAAAGTATCAAAAATCAGCAGTCCATCCTCGAAAAATACGCGCAGGAGAACGGCTTCAAGAACACCCGCGTATTCATTGACGACGGCTGGTCGGGCACGAACTTTGTTGAGGTAAGATAACGATACCTTTTTTGCAGAGGGTGTTATCTTACCTCTTTTTGATGTATGTTAGATAGCATAACTCTTTACGTCGGCTCCTATCTGTCTGAAATAGGAGATACTTTCAGTAGGCTTGTCGCCTGTATCAACTCTGCCGACAAAGCTATAAAAGATTTCGATTTTGCGGGTGTTCGTTTCCTTATCCAGTTCGTGAATAAGAATACGGTCAATAAATTCATGGACGTTTTCGTAGGTCAGTTCTTCAATCGCTGTGTATCTGCGTACCAGTGCGACAAACCTTTTTACGTCCGCGCTGCGCTCGGTGGCGTTGTCGATTTCCTGTGACAGCTCCGCAATCCTCCGGGTCAGCGTCTTTTTTTCTTCATCATAGCCGGAAGTCAGAAAAGCAAACTGTTCATCTGAAAGTTTCCCTAAAGCGTTGTCCTCGTAGAGCTTGCGGAATAAGATGTTCAGCTCGTTAATACGGTTCTGCGCCTTGTCAAGCTCTTTCCGTTGTTGCGTCAGTGTCTTTTGTACTGCCTTTGCGCTGCACTCGTTGGCGGTCTGAATAAATTCCTGTTCATGCTCTTTCACATAAGACGTTACGCGCTGCAAGTCTGCAAGGACAAGTTCTTTTAATACGCTTTTGCGGATATAATGCGTAGTGCAGAGCATATCATTTCTTGCCCGGTTGCGGTAGTTGCCGCAAGTGTAGGCGTGTTTCCGTTCAAGCGTCCCGGCTCCGCGTACTGCATACATTTTGTAGCCGCAGTCCCCACAAAAGAGCAGCCCGGAAAACAGGTCAATTTCATCAACCTTTGTCGGGCGTTGCCGGGTGGCAATCCGCTTCTGTGCAAGTTCAAAGGTTTCTTCATCAATCAAAGGTTCGTGAGTGTTGGGAAAGAAATACCTTTTTTCCTCCGGGTTCTTTTTCGTCTTTTTCGACTTATAAGATACCTTGTAGGTTTTCCCGGTTATGGTATGCCCTAAATACTCTTTCCTTGTCAGAATGTCGTACAGTGTCTTATCCGGCCAGTTGTACCATGCGTTGAGCTGTGGGCGGGGGTGGCGTTTGCTCCCTGTCCTGCGGTAGCGCAGTTCCCCGACGGTCAATATCTCATTGTCCCGCAGCCAGTTCTGGATTTCACACATACGGTCGCCCCGTACATACATTGCAAAAATCTGTTTTACGACGTGTGCCGTTTCCGGGTCGGGTATCAGATGATTGCGGTTATCCGGGTCGATAAGGTAGCCGTAAGGAGCTTCGCCGTTGACGCGCTCGCCTTTCTGTGCCTTTGCCTGTTTGACAGCCCGGATTTTCTTTGAGGTGTCGCGGGCGTAAAACTCGTTGAACCAGTTCCGCAGAGGGGTAAACTCGTTATCTTCCCTCGCTGTGTCTACACCGTCGTTAATGGCAATGTAGCGCACTTCGTATTCGGGGAAAACAATCTCTATCAGTTCGCCGGTTTTCAGATAATTACGTCCCAGACGGGAAAGGTCTTTTGTTATGACGGTCGCCACGTTCCCGGCTTCAACCTCATGCAGCATGGCTTGAAGCCCCTCACGCTCAAAGCTCACGCCGGAAAATCCGTCGTCTACAAAAAAGCGTGTGTTGAAAAAGTGGTGTTCGTCAGCATACTTTTGTAAAATCAGTTTTTGGTTCTGTATGCTTTCGCTTTCCCCGGCTTGCATATCTTCCTGGCTCAATCTGCAATATAAAGCGGTAATCTTGTCTGTCTGTAACATTTTGTCCTCCTTTCCGACGACAGACAAGCATGGTATTTGTACTGTCTATATTATACCACATACCGCTGCCTGTGTCATGTATAAAATGTGAAGAAACGCCCTATTTCCGGGCGTTTGCGGGGTTCAGCTCCATGTCCTTGCGAATGAGCTTCTTTATCTTTTTATCCAGTGTGTCCGTTGCGCGTTCACTTGCGGACGAACATACAAGGTAAGTAACTTTTCCGATTTTATGCTCCGTTGTGGTAACGGGCGTCTGGTTTTGCGTCAAAGAAAATCCCCCTTTCTTTCGCAAACATATAATACAGTCTATGAATAGCAGCAAGTCCACTATTCAAGAAAACAAAGGCTTTAATCGGACGGTTATTAGCATAACCTCATGGGAATTTCACCCCGGCATGGTTCTCATGCAGCCCTACCCATTGCCTGCGACGCTCTTAACGCTCGGACTGTGGCTGTAAGGAAGTATCATTGTATATTTTGCGTGTCGTCGCCCGCAAGCCGCTACACTTGCTTTCCGGCGCGGTGTTGGTCGCTCGGCTGTCCGGGCGGGGATAACCTCACCCGGATAGCGTCATGGCGCACCCACCGTATGGCTCGGCGCAAAAGGAACGTATCCGATTTGCCCTATGCTGCGCCGCCGTTATCTTGCGCCGCTTTCTTTGTCAAGGTTCAGAATGGCTTTGCTGCCGCGTCAGCAGCGGAACGGAAAAGGGGGAGAGAGAAAGCGTCCCGCCGCTGCGGTTTATTCCTCTGCCTTAAAGGTGAGGACAGCCATCATCAGTTTTGCTTGCAGCCGTTCCCGAATGTCGTGGTCTACGCCAAAATAGACGTTCCCGCGCTCGTCGTACAGCTTCCGCATGGAGAGGCGGGCTATGTAGCCGCTGAAATGCTGCAAGACAATCTTCATAGCGTCCGGGTCGCCCTTTGTCGCTGCCAAAATGACAGGATAGGGAACAAGGGCTTTTTCCGGGTAGCCGGGTTCGTTACCATTCGTCCCATTCATCAGCATTTTCCTCCAGATATTTTTTTAGCAGCTCAAAAGAGCTTGTCCGCCTGTACTGTATCGTGCTTCTCGACGTATCGAACAGCTCCGCAATCTCGGTGTCGTTCATTCCCTCGAAATAGTACAGGAGTACGGCTTTGCGCTTTTCTTCCGGCAAAGTACGGATTGCTTCAAGAAGCAGCTTCGGCGTGATTTTCTTCCCGGCTCTTTCAAAGGCGATTTCCCCTTTGAAATATTCATCAAAGGTATGAAGCTGCCGCGCTTCTTCTAAGGTCAAGTCGGAAAAGGTAATCTCCCTTGCCTTATGCCTGTGCAGCTCTTTGTGAGCGTCACACGCTTCATTGTGCAGTACCGTATTACAAAACTTCTGGAAAGCGCACTGTTTTATAAACTCCCTGCGATTAGGTTCCACATTCTCACCCCCTTTCTCGTTGGAAAGTTGGTGGTGCTTCCCCCTTTTCGCGGGGCAATACTGCCTTTTGAAAAAAACGCCGAAGATTTTCGGATTTTTTTCAAAAAATTTTTTGAGCAGCAAAATACGCCTGTCCGAAAAGCCCGGACAGACGTATAGGTATTGTAAGCGGTATTCAGATGATTAGACAGTTCATATTGATAGACGTAGTTTTCCCCGGCGGTGGTCGGGCTTTTTTTGATGTGTCAATGACCGTCGGATTTTGTCGATATGGTATGTGCTTCATGGCGGCTACCTCCTTTTAGCCGCCGCTTTTAACAGTGATACCGCGTCATTTCATTAGAAGATAAAAAGAAACGGCGGCTTTGGTTTTTCAAAGCTGCTGCGGAAATCAAAGAACGACAAGCAACAGTTCTGATTTTGCTCCAATATGGTTATTGGGGGCACAAATTAAATCAAAAAAGAGCCGATAACAGCAGTATTTCAAACTGCATATTATCGGCTCTGCGTCTGGCTCTTTTAATTAAATTATTTTTGTTGTTTTTTGGCTTTATTATATGTATTAGCTAACTGTCCACAAGCTGCTTTAATCTCTCTACCATGAGAAACTCTCATGGTAACTTCAAGTCCTGTTTGCTCTAATTGATGTTTGAACGCAACCATTTCTTGTTTTTGTGGTGCTCTAATTTTTGAATTACTCGTCGGGTTGTATTGCAGCACGTTAATCATAACATTTTTGCCCTTAAACCATTTTGCAAGTTGCCTTATATCTGAGGAACGGTCATTTATACCTGGTAAAAGCAAATACGCAAATACCACTTTTCGATTATGCCTTTGTGAATAGGACAATGCTTGCTTAACAACATCTTCAATAGCGTACATGTGCATATGAGGAATGATGCAGTTTCTCGCAGCCTGTGTTGCTGCATGTAAAGATATTGTCAACTGAATTTTTAGATGTTCTTCGCGCAATTTTTTTAATTGATTAACTGGACCAACTGTTGATACGGTAATGCCGTCGGTTGGAAAGTTAAGTCCATTTCTATCTCGAAGAATATGGATTGCTGCAATCAAGTTGTCGTAATTGAATAAAGGTTCTCCCATTCCCATAAAAACGATACGATTTACTTTTTGACGTATCAATATGACCTGTTGCACAATTTCAGATGGTGTTAGATTACGAACGAAACCATTGCGTCCGGACTCACAAAAAATACAGCCAACAGAACAACCAACTTGCGTACTTACGCAAACAGTCCCACCATCTCGCCGTTTAATAAAAACCGTTTCGATATACCTGTTGTCTTTCAATTCATAAACATACTTTTCAGTATCGCTACTTTTATAGACTTTTTTTGTTGATATTGATAGATTTTTTTTGTGAAATGGCTGTTTATACAATTCCGCATATAAGGCTCTTGCTTTATCCTCTCCAATTACTTCCGACATTTCTTTGTAAGTAAATCCGTATGGGTCATTCAATATTTCCGTAAGTGTACTTTTAGGTAAGTGTTTCATTTAATATCCTTCCTTTTGTTTTTCAGAGTTTTTGATTATGATTTCTAATTTTTCAACATCAATGATATGTGTTAATTTACATTTAGGGCAGAAAAGAGGAAAATTTCTTAATACCGTATTATAAAATACTTGAACCCTCGTCTTTCCGTTACAAATTGGACATTTTATCCAATATTTTTCAAGCATAATATTTCTCCTTTTGTGCAAAAAAATACAGGTCAATTCTCAACATGAGCATTGACCTGCATTTATACATATAACACTACAACAAAATTAAGGCATAGTTTTTATACTATGTCTATACATCGTTAGTTTTGTTGTATAGCATACGCAAAATAAGCATGACAAAAAAGCCCATATTGAAAATGGGAAAAATCTTTTTTGATTTCAATGCTTATCGAATACGCATGCTATGTAACATAAACATTTCCCCCTTTTAATAATACTATACAAAAAAAGCGGCTAATTGTCAACATATACATATGAATTATTTTGGCTAACTGATTGAATTGTGTAGACATATCCAAGAAGAAAGGGGAACAGTAAAATGTAACAGGGTGAATAACTATGGCAAAAAGACCAGTACCGAAATACGATTTCAAGGCTTTTGGGGCAGCGATAAAGGCGGCGCGGACAGGGCGCAAGGAGAGCCGCAAGAAAGTGAGCGACGAAATGTTTATCTCGCCGCGCTACCTTGCGAACATTGAGAACAAGGGGCAGCACCCAAGTTTACAGATTTTCTTTGAGCTTATGCTCCGCTACAATATATCCGTAGACCAGTTTCTTTTGGAAACGCCGCCAGAGAAGAACACGCAGCGGCGGCAGCTTGACGCGCTTCTTGACGGTATGAGCGATACAGGCATACGGATTGTGAGCGCAACGGCAAAGGAGATAGCGGAAGTCGAAACAGAGGGCAGATAAGAAGTGTCCGTCAGAATTGAATAAGGTTTAGAGAGCGTTGTAATCTTTTTTTGAGGATTGCAGCGTTTTTCTTTTGCGGAAGTTTGGCAAAACCGGGCATAGCTCCGTAGTAAGGCATAAGGGATAAAAACATTCGTAGCAAGCATAGGAAGCGGGTACCCACTTCCGTATTTTCCCCTCCCGCGCTGCGGCGCGTCGGTTGAAAATTGCTTGTTGGGAAGTGTCCCAAACCCTCGGAACGGAAAGGAAAGGAGCGAATACATGAACGGACGCAAAAGAACGGTGCAAATCAAATTCAGAGTGACGGAAGCGGAACGGGATTTAATACTGGAAAAAATGAAGCTCGTACCCACCCGGAACATGGCGGCATATCTGCGGAAGATTGCCATTGACGGGTATATCATTCAGATAGACCATGCCGATATAAAGGCAATGACCGCAGAGATACAGAAAATCGGTGTCAACGTCAACCAGATAGCACGCCGCGTAAACGCGACGGGGAACGCATACCAAGAGGACATAGAGGAAATAAAGGGGGTGCTTGCGGAGATATGGCGGTTACAAAGATTAAGCCTATTAAAAGCACTCTAAGCAAAGCCCTTGACTATATCGAAAACCCGGACAAGACGGACGGAAAAATGCTTGTGTCCTCTTTCGGCTGCTCCTATGAAACGGCAGATATTGAATTTGAATATACCTTGTCCCAAGCACTCCAAAAGGGGAACAATTTAGCCTTTCATCTGATACAGTCCTTTGAGCCGGGGGAAGTCGATTATCAGAAAGCCCATGAAATCGGAAAGCAGCTTGCCGACGCGGTAACAAAGGGGCAGCATGAATATGTACTCACGACGCACATTGACAAAGGACACGTCCACAATCACATTATTTTCTGCGCCGTAAATTTCGTAGACCACCGCAAATATAATTCCAACAAAAGGAGCTATTACGGCATACGGAACATGAGCGACAAGCTGTGTCGGGAAAATGGCTTGTCCGTCGTCGTTCCCGGCAAGGGCAGCAAGGGAAAGAGCTATGCGGAGTACCAGGCAGAAAAGACGGGTACAAGTTGGAAAGGCAAGCTAAAGATTGCCGTTGACGCGCTTATCCCCCAAGTTTCCAGTTTTGAGGAATTGTTGCAGCGGTTACAGGCGGCGGGCTATGAGATAAAGCCGGGGAAATATGTGTCATGCCGCGCCCCCGGACAGGAACGCTTCACCCGTCTTAAAACCCTCGGCGCGGATTATACAGAGGAAGCCATAAGGGAACGGATAGCGGGCAGACGGGCAAAGGCGGCGAAAGCCCCCAGAGAGCAGCGCGGCGTTTCGCTGCTTATCGACATTGAGAACAGTATCAAGGCGGCGCAGAGTAAGGGCTATGAACAGTGGGCGAAAATCCACAATCTGAAACAGGCAGCAAAGACCATGAATTTCTTGACGGAACATAAGATTGAACAGTACGCGGATTTAGTCAGCCGGATTGAAGAAATGGCAGCGGAAAGCGGACAGGCGGCAGACGCATTGAAGGACGCGGAAAAGCGGCTTGCGGACATGGCGGTGCTTATCAAGAATGTTTCCACCTACCAAAAGACAAAGCCCGTCTATGACGCATACCGCAAGGCAAGGAACAGGGAGAAGTACCGCGCCGGACAGGAACAGGCGATTATCCTACATGAAGCCGCCGCAAGGTCGCTGAAAGCGGCGGGCATTGCAAAGCTCCCGAACCTTGCCGCGCTGCAATCGGAATATGAAGCCCTCCAAGCGCAGAAAGAAGCCCTTTATGCCGACTATGGGAAGCTGAAAAAGAAAGTCCGGGAATACGATATTATCAAGCAGAACATTGACAGCATTTTACAGGCAGACAGGCAGCCGGAACGGGAAAAGGGAACAGAGCGCGGATAAGGATAGCAAAATCCCCGCCGCTGTGCTATGATAGGGCTATCAAAAAGCAGAGGAGCGTTGAGCATGGAAAACCAGAAAATGCCGGAATATGAAACCATACGCGCCGCCGTTGCCGGGGAAAAATGGGCGGTGGAGAAAGTCGTGGAGTGCTACAAGGACGAAATCGACAGGCTATCGACGGTAGCGGTCAGACAGCCGGACGGAAGCACGAAACAGGAAATCAACGAAGATATGCGCCAGTCCATCACAAAGAAGCTGATAGAAGCCCTCCCGCAGTTCCCGCTTGAAGAAATGGAAAAGGGAAATGTCAGATAGGCAAAAAAAGAACAGGGCGCGGAAGCCAGTATATGACTTCCGCGCCCTGTCTTTTTATGGGTGCTGTTTTCGTGAATGTTACGCAGTAGAACGCCATTTTTGGGGGTAAAGGTATAAAGTATCGCCTATCCGATTTTCACGCCCGGAAAGCCCTGTAAATGTGAGGGTTTGGTAAGGATGTTTTTAAGATTTAGGTTTTGCGGTATAGTATGTTGCGTACTATACCGCTTTTCCTTTCCACAAAGTGACCTTTGAGTGGTCGAATACTCCGATATGGTTATAGATAATTTCAATTTCCTGTAAGCGTTTACCGCTGCTCTTATCAGGAGCATGGACAATAATTTTGTCGATAAACTCATGTACAATTTCTGGTGTTAGTTCTGTAAGGTTAGTGTACTTGCGGACTACTGAAAGAAATTGCTTTACATCCACAGATTGTTTTTCTTCTTTCTGTAATTCTTTCTCTAAAGAAGTCTGTTCTTCCTGCAAAGTATGCTGTTCTTCCTCATATCCTTTTGAAAGTTTCATAAAGCGCTCATCTGAAAGTTTTCCACTAATATTGTCTTCATAAATCCGTTGAAAAATTTTGTCCAACTCTTGAATACGGGAATGGATTTCTGTAAGCCGTTTTTTCTTTTGCGACAGTTCTTTATTTCTTTGCCGCATATCCGTATCCATGACCATCTGAACAAATTCATCTTCATAATCTGATACATAGCGGATAACTTCTTTCAGGTTTTCCAGCACAATTTGTTCGACTACTACATTACGAATATAGTGCATAGTACATGATTTTGAATTGTGCCGGTAATTGCTGCATACAAAATTATGTTTCTCTGCGCTCTGTGCCATTTGCCTATGAAATGTCATTTTGCTTCCGCAATCTGCACAGTAGAGCAAACCAGAGAACATAGGCATATCCCCCATTTTGGTAGGGCGGCGTTTTCCGGAACGGATTTTCTGTACAATCTCAAAGGTTTCCTTGTCAATGATTGCTTCATGGGTATTCTCAAAAATCCTCCATTGTTCAGGACTGTTATCAATTTTTTTGCGATTTTTATAAGACTTAACATGGGTCTTAAAATTCACAGTATGTCCTAAATAATCCATTCTTTCTAAGATGTGAGATACCACAGTTGCGCTCCACAGATACTTGTCAGGTGGAAGAACGGTTCGTGGCTTTTCCCCATGCTCTAACGCATAATAAGTAGGGCAAAGAATTTTTCTTTCCGTTAGAATATTGGCAATTCGTGTCGGTCCATAACCATTGACACATAAACGGAAGATTTCCCGAACCACTTCGGCGGCTTCTTCATCTATAAGCCATTCCTTTTTATTGTCAGGATTCTTCATGTAGCCATAAGGAGCGTGAGAACCGATATGCTCGCCTGCCATTCCTTTAGAACGTTTGACTGCACGGATTTTTTTGCTGGTGTCCTTTGCGTACCATTCGTTGATTATGTTACGAAATGGGGTAAACTCATTCTCCCCCACATGGCTATCCACGCCATCATTGACAGCAATAAAATGGACATCCAGGTTCGGGAACATAATTTCTGTGTACATTCCCACCTGCAAATAATCACGCCCAAGTCTTGACATATCTTTGACTATAACGCGTTTGATTCTTCCTGCTTCGACCTCTGCAATCATTCTTTGAAAATCTGGTCTGTTGAAATTTGTACCAGAAAACCCATCATCTACAAAAAACACATAAGGCTGATACCCATGTTCGATTGCATAACGCTTCAGGATTTTTTTCTGGTTAATAATACTGTTTGAATCACCCTCCTGTTTATCATCTTGTGAAAGCCGACAGTATAATGCGGTTAATTCCTCTGTTTGATTTCCAATCGGATAAATGGAAGTGATAGTGTTGTTTGACTGCTGTAACATAAATACCTCCTATCCGACAGTCAAACAGACAATGCTTTTGCAACTTTATTGTACCGCATTTTCTGTTTTCTGTCTGCCCTGTTTTATAGCAAAATTATTGTTTCAAGTCATTACGGATAAGCCTTTTTACTTTCGTTACTGCGTCTTCCTGTGCCTGTTCTTTTGAGCGGGATTTTACCACATAACAGGTGTTTCCTATCTGGTATTCCCGTATCATTTCAGGGACAGGATTCTTTGTGTTTTCCATAAGATAACAACCTCCTGTTATTTTCTTTGAAGCAAACCGAACAGCTTTCGCTAAAGCTCATGGGAATCTCACCCCTGCATGGTTCTCATCCAGCCGTACCCTTTGCCAGCGGTGCTACATCATCACACGGACTAAGGCTGTACGGAAGTATCATTATCACGATAGAAAGGTCATGGCGGCAGCTCTGCGGTAAGCTGCTTATGGAACGCTGGCAGGAATCGCTATCCGGTTTCATCCCTCCTTTGGTGGGTTACGGCGTGCCAGCCCAACGGCTCTCTTTCTATCGAAACGTATTCGGCTGCTTTATGCTGCGTTGATTAGACGCTTTCTTTTTCAAGGAACAATCCGGCTTTGTTAGCCTGTTAAAATGCACTGGTGATAATGCACTTTAATAGACTGGCAAGCTCTGTCTGGGAAGCATGGGCTTGTCCATGCTTCCACAGGAGAGCGTTATTTTTATTTTGGTTCCCTGATTTCAAAAGATAAAATCTTTGCAATCAGACGTGTTTCCATCCGGCGGCGTAGGGTTTCATCTACAACCATGTGGGTATTCCCATATTCGTCTTTCATGGGACGCATGGAACGGCTGGCAATAAAACCGCTGTAATGGCGTACAATCTGGTTGACTGCTTCAATATCGCCGTCCGCAGCCCTTACAATCACAGGAAACGGAATCATAGGGTGCTTTGCTGTCATGCTTCCTCCTCCATAAATTTTTTGATAAATTCTAGTCCGGCGTGTCTTCTTCTCTGGATAGTAGAACGGTTGACTTCCAGAATTTTTGAAATTTCCGTATCGTCAAATCCAAGAAAATAATATCTCAGGATAACATCACGTTTCTTTCCATCCAGATTTTCTAATGCTTCTGCTAACAGGCTGTTTTCAATACGGACAGTAAATCCATCCATTTCAAAAGTATGGAAGTGGGATGGGTAGGTGTCTTCGGAAGAAAACAGATTAACGGTGTAATCGTCCATATCACAAAACAGGGTTTCCCGTTTGCACTGTCTGGACAACGCTTTGAGATAGTCTTTGCGTTCATCTTCCATAGCGACTTTACAGATGTAATCAAACTGGTTCTCTATGGTTGTCTGAAATTCAGATGGCTTCATCATTACTCACCCCCTTTCCAGCCTTGAAAGGGAGCGAGTTGATAGGAATTTCTGCTTCTTTCCCCCTTTTCGCTCTTAGTCCCGACAGGACAGGGGGTGCAGTTGCATTTTTGAATAAAAAAATACACCCATTTTAAAATAAAAATGAGTGCATGAGAAATAACAGTAGAATAAATATGACTTGTCAGTTCATATTCAAAGTCGGACTTCCACAGTGGGGGAGCTATACTTTTTTTAATGAATGTAACTTATGTATGCTGTACAGCAACAAAGAAATCCCCATAGTGGCAATCCTCCTAAATGCCACTACTCATTATTCTGTGTTATCGTTGGTTCAAGAATAGACAAAAAGAAGCGGCGGCTCTAAAAATCAAAGCCACCGCTTCAAAGGCGCATGAAAATCTATCTGCGATACGACGGCTTTTTTTCTTTACCGTCGTCCGGCAGAGTATCATTTAATATTCATTTCTATTTTTCCAGTAAAATCTTCACATTCAATACCGATATAATTTCCGCCATCGGGAAGTGTAATAGTATCGCTGTATGTTCCAGTTGTTTCAAGTAAAGTTACTGCTTCATCAGCTCCCGAAATCCAAAATACCTTTGCAGTACCACTTAAAACTTCCAATGTACAGGTAACTGATATATCTTTTCCGGCTTCTCTTTTTATTGAAGTCCCTCCAAATAGATACTCTGTATCTGAAAAATTTTCATAGTCAGCTTGATAGCTTCCTGTATAATCATCAATCCCTTTTTCTTTTTTACCTTGTAGAGAGAGTTTTCCTGTAAGTTCTATGGAACCCGCAGATTGAACAACATTATTATAATGATTGAGAATTTCATCTTTTGTACAGCCGGAAAGCGTGGATACTCCAATAAGAATTAGTATCAATGATAAAAATATTTTTTTCATAAAATTTTACCACCCTTTCTTTGGTGCCGCCTTTTTCGCTTTTTTCTTTGCCTGTTTGAGTTCTGTTTCCTTCATGCAAATAATCAAGACTGCGGAAATGACAACAATAACTGCAAGGCTACAAATACAAGTTAATATGTTCCAGTTGACTGCGGTATCATAGCTGCGGTAGCCAATCATTCCAAGACTTGCCGTAATCGGATAAAGATTTGCTAACGTCATGTTTCCTGCGGCAAACATACCTCCATATCCGTAAACAAAGGCAATAATAACACCGACTAAAAAGCTGCCTGCTTTACGACAGGTAATTATAATAATCGGCAGAACAGCAATATACAAAAAGAAATTGACTGCGGTTATTTGTAATGCCGCTTTTAAGGCTAAGGATATTTGAAAACCCGGAAATCCTACAATCATTTCTGCGATAATTGTAAACAGACTGCATATCAAACCGAAGATAATAGACAGTACACCACATACAATCAATTTTCCGGTCAACAACCATTTAAATGAAATCGGTACAGTTAAAATATTTTTTAAGGTATCGTCCGTTTGTTCGCGGGAAATCATATATCCAGCAATCAAACTAATACACATAGGGAAAATCATGGACATATTGTTTTTGATAACCTGTTCTGTGAGGTAAGCAAAATCCCATACTGAACCATCATTTGCCATAGAAGTAAATAAAGTCAGCAAAACAGATAGAAGCATGAGCGCAACCCCAGCCCAAAGGATATGATACCTTTTTAGTTTATAAAACTCTGTTTTCACAATGCGAACCATAGTTATTCCCCCCTTTGTTTGTATAATCGGTCAATTAACCAAAATGAAATAATCGCCATAATTCCAAGTATCATTACGACTTGAAATGTTGAGGGAATAAGTCCTGTCATTTGTTCCAAGTCCATTTTTATTCCATGTGCTGCCATATCTCCGGCACTCCAAAATGTAGTTAATGGTGTAGGTAGGAACCACAATATTGTTTTTGGAAGTGCGTCAAACAATGCGGTTGCACTCATATTCAATACGCTATAAAAAACACATAGCAAAATTGAAAACACATAGGTCTTACTAAAAAAGACTACAAGCACAATCAGCGGCAATGTACCTGCTGTAATAAAAATCCCTGTTTCAACGGCTAAAAATAATTTGTAACCAAGTCCATAAACTTCTAATGTTCCCAAACCACAAAGAATTGTCGCAATAGTGGACGCAACGCAAAAGATAATTCCAAATAGAAATAGTACAAAAATTTTAGCAAGTACCATTTGGGTACTGGTTACAGGAATAGTACGCAAATTTTTGAATGTATCATTGTCCCGTTCCATAAAAAACAACATAGCTGCAATGACACCAATAATACAAGGAAGTAAAAACTGTATTCCGTACCCAAGTACCATATTAAAAAGTCCATCAAATGCGTCTGCCTTATCTGTGTATCGCTCCATCATAGAGGGAGTTGTCATTAAATAAGTCAGAGGGATAGGGAACATAAAAGCTGATAAGATAACCAGTGGAATAAACTTTTTCCGTTTCAATTTCAAAAATTCACATTTTATCAGTTTAAGCAATTCCCTCGCCTCCCGTCACTCGCTTGAAGTAATCTTCAAGACTTTCTTCGCAGGTATGAGCTTCTGATACCTCCAATCCATTTTCCACAAAGGCAGTTACAATTTTTCCTACGGATAAGTCAAGGTTATGCAAGCGTAAGTTATGGTCGTCCTGTATAGAAAAATGGCTTTCGTGGAAAGTACGTTCCAAAATTCTTGCTGCCTGTGCGGTATCAGAAAGAGTAAATCGAATATGTTTGCTACTTTTTTGTTCCAGTTCTGCAAGGCTTTCTTCTTCCAGTAGTGCGCCATGGTCGATAATACCAATGTCATCAGCCAATAGTGCGATTTCTGAAAGAATATGACTGGAAATTAAAATTGTTTTTCCTCTTGCGTCACAAAGCTCACGAATAAAAGAGCGAACTTCCGCAATACCGATAGGGTCAAGCCCGTTGATAGGTTCATCTAAAATTAAAAGTTCCGGGTCGTGCATAACAGCAAGTGCAATCGCAAGACGTTGTTTCATACCAAGCGAATACTGGGAAAACAGTTTTTTGTCCTTATAAGGCAGTCCTACTAAATCTAAAGCGTCTTTAATCGCATGATTGTTTGGCACACCTCGTAAGGTTGCAAAGATACGCAAATTTTCCGTAGCAGTCAGATTAGGATAGAAGCCGGGGGACTCAATCAAGCTACCGATACGGGGCAAAAGTTTCTTTTCATTCCCCTGCAAAGCCTTTCCCCATATTTTGACTTCGCCGGAAGTAGGCTTTGTCAATCCAAGCAGCATTTTCATAGTAGTTGTTTTTCCGGCTCCGTTTCTTCCAAGCAGTCCATAAATTCTTCCTCTCTGTACATGGATATTTAAGTCAGCAACACTCTTTTGTGAGCCGTACTGCTTTGTAAGATTTTTTGTTTCAATGATATATTTTTTGTCCATATTCAAACCTCCTGTTCTGTAAAGTATTCTATCACTCCAATCTTGCATTAACCTTGCAACAACCTTGCATTAACCTTGCAATTTCAAATACAGCTTCCGAAAGTAATTAAGGCTCCCGCCATAAAGACGGAAAAGCCTTAATCTATCAACGGAAAAAGTAAAGTAAATTTAGTTCCTTTTTCCGGTACACTATCTGCTGTTATTGTGCCATTCATCTTTTCCACAAGCTGATGAACGATAGATAAGCCAAGACCGCTGCCTTTTTCAGCACGCCCTTTATCACATTTATAAAGCCTCTCGAAAATATGTTTCAAATCTTCTTTTTCAATGCCTATCCCGTTATCAGTTAATCGAATTTGCATATTTTTTTCCTGCTTTGATAGGAATATTTCTATTTTGTCTGCATGACTGTGGGAAATTACATTCTGAATAAGATTATTCAATATCCGCATATAACCGTCCGTATCAAGTTTTACTCGGAAAGGCTGTTCGGGAATATCAATGTTATAATCTATCTGCCTATCTTCAAATATAGGTATCCAGTCAATCAAAATATTTCGTGTTAGTTCCGCAGCTTCAACGGTATTTATATCCATAGCAAACTCATTAGAGTTTAATTTGAACCAGTCAAAAAGAATATCTATATATTCTTTCAAATCGTGAGCTTTACGACGGGCAGTTTCGATATAGTCGTCCTTGTCTTTTCCTGTGACAATTCCTCTATGTGCGGCGTCAAGATACCCAATAAGTGTTGTAAGCGGTGTCCGAACATCATGGGAAAGGCTTGTCATAAGCTGGCGGTTCGTTTCTTCTGCCTGCCGGACAGTAGACAGCCTTTTCTCATAAGATACAACAATCTCATTGATTTCATAAGCAAGAGGAGCTACCAGTTCATTTGTTGCTGATAAAATCCGCCTGTTTCCATTCCCATTTTTTACATCAGCCAATGCGTCTGTTATTTCTGCTATCTGCTTTTTTACACGCCGGATAACAAGGCAAGAAACAAAAATAGAAAAAAGTGCAATGATAATTGATAGAAAAATAATCGCTTCCATAAAAATCAAACCTCCTTGCTAAAGCGATAACCAATTCCCTTAATTGTCTGAATGTATTTGGGGTTTCCGGGATTAACTTCTAATTTTTTACGAAGTCGGCTAATAATCGCCATAATGTTACTGTCATCATAAACATATTCTTCTCCCCACACTTCTTCATAAATCTGTTGCTTTGTCAAAATTTTTCCTTGATGTTTCGCGCAGTATAAAAGCAGGTCAAATTCCTTTGGGGGCAACTCAAAAGTTCCATTTTCCGTAATAATAGAACGATTTTCAAGGTCTATTTTCAATCCGTCAAATTCAAGCTGCTGTGTCATTCCGTCTGTTTGATTGAAACGGGTATAACGCCGTATAAGAGAAATAATACGGGCTATTAGTTCGTCCATATCAAAAGGCTTTGTCAAATAATCATCGGCTCCTGCGCGTAAGCCGCACACTTTGGAAGCACTGTCATTTTTAGAGGTAAACATCAAAATCGGCAGACTGTTTTCTTTTCTGATTTCTTCCAGTGTTTCAAATCCGTCCATACCGGGCATCATAACGTCCAGTATCACAAGTTGATATTCTTTTTCTTTTAATTTTTGTAATCCCTCTTTTCCTGTATTACAAAAATCAGCTTCTATATCTTCTGATAAAACGCTTCGCTTAATCAGCGCACAAAGCTCTTTATCATCATCTATAATCAAAACTTTATTCATGGTGTAGCTCCTTTCCTTGTTTTGTTCTCCCGTCAATCGGTTTTTCCGCGTCCTTTGGTATCAGCCACATATATCCAAGTTTTGAAACACCCAGTATGCGGTTTTCTCTGCAAAGTACCTGTACCCGCCTTTCAGAAATTCCCCATTTCTTCGCTGCTTCGGGGCAAGACATATATTCCATAACACCCAAGTCCTTTCTACAAATCATATCAGTATAATTATAGTCGGGCATACGAATAATAGCAAGTGCAAGCATATGAATTATTATGGCTATAAATAGGAACTGTATAGACGTATTCAGTATGAAAGAGGAACAGTAGAATGTATATGGGTGAATAAATATGGCAAAAAGACCAACAGCTAAATATGACTTTAAGGCTTTCGGACAAGCTATCAAAGCAGCGAGAACCGAACGAAAAGAGAGCCGTAAAAAAGTAAGTGATGAAATGTATATCTCACCACGTTATCTTGCTAATATTGAGAATAAAGGACAACAGCCGAGTTTACAAATTTTTTATGAGCTTGTAACACGCTATGATATATCCGTAGACCAATTCTTTTTCCCAGATAAATCAGCGGAAAAAGATACACAACGTAGGCAGCTTGATACACTGCTTGATAGTATGAGTGAGAAAGGAATACGGGTAGTCACCGCCACAGCAAAAGAGATAGCCGAAGTCGAAACAGAGGACAGGGGAATGTCCAGAACAGAATTTTAACGTGAAGACACATTGTAATCTTTCAGGAAATACAATGTGTCTTCTGCTTTATATAACTCTATTTCACAATCTTCCAGTTTTCCCCGTTCTTTTCCAGTACAAGGTCAAACTGTGATACCTGTGTTGTCATGGTCTGGTTATCCAGATATTTCACTGCTAGGGAAGCCGTCACCTGATTTCCGCTTCGGTTGTAGACTGGATTCACCAGTTCGGAGAAAATATATTCTTTCCCCACAGGTTTCAGCACACCATCATTTACATAATAGGTTAGCTCCTTTGCAGTTGCCGTAGGGTACAGCTTAAAAAAGGTGGTGAGAAATTCGTTGATTTCCTCCGTAGTGATGGAATCCACCGTACCGTCACTTTGTACCGCTTTTGGGGTGTAGCCGGATTTTACGGGAACGCTGGTAATGGTTGGATTCTGGATAATCGTCAGGTTTCCAGAGCCGTCCACATAGACGGTCACCTGATAGGCGGAACGGACGGTTTTACCGGATTCTCCCTCTGTGATACGCTGTTCCACGGTATAGGTCACTTGATAATGCTGCTCCTTTTCTTCTGTGATTTCCCATATCTGAAAATCGGTCAGGGCAGACGATACGGGGATGTCCTTTCGGACAGTATCTACATTCAGGGCTTGCAGTTCTCCGGTGAGATACCCTTTTAAAGCATTTGTCCGGTTATCAATGGAAGCGGCGGACTGTTCCCATGAATAGTAGACTTCTGCGAAATTCTCCACAAAATTCTCTATCTTGTGGGTGTCGAGGATTTGTTCCTCAATTACTTTGGTTTCATGGACAGTATGAATGTCTATTGCCGTGAAATTCTTATAGACGGCAAATAGGAAGCTCACCGCCAGCAGCACCCACAGGGCAATCACAGTTTTTTTGTGGGTATTGACTTTGTAAACTTTCAGTTTCTTTTCTTTCTGCTTTTTCTGGTTTTCCTCTTTTCTAATCTGAATCATATCGGTTCATCCTTTCTTATTGTTTGATTCGTCCGGCTCCGGCAAGGTGCTGTTGCCAGTAGGAGCCTGTCAGGTCTGCGTAACCAATGGGATTTCCGGCATGGTACATCCGGTTATTTCCCACATACAGCCCCACATGGGTGATGTAGGTTCCGGCGTTGTAGGTAGAGTGGAAAAAGACCAAATCCCCTGCTTTTGCTTCGGACAGGGGGATGTGCTGCGTCACATTGTACTGTTCCTGTGCTGTCCGTGGCAGGGCGATTCCTGCCTTGCCATAGCACCACTGCACCAGTCCCGAACAGTCAAAGGAAGTGGAGGGAGAATCACCCCCGTACACATACGTCCATCCCTCATACTTTAAGGCTTCCTCCATGATAGCCTGCACCGTTTCATCATCAAACTGTGCCACGGTCAGGTATTGCGATACCAAGAGGACATAGAACATATTTCCGTAGGAATACCGCCAGCCTCCGTTTTTCTCTACCGCAATAGGGTTGGTGTAGGTGACTTTCTTTCCGCCGGATTTGTCCCTTGCGAAGCTCTCTGCCAGTTCAAAAGTGTATTTTTTTCCACGCCCTGCCACATAGTCTAGGAAGCCGCCGCCGTAGTTGTAGGACTGAATCACACTGTTTAAGTCACAGCCCTTTGTTTCTGCCGCTGCGAGCAGTTCCGAGAAATATTTGCAGCCCTGTTTGATGGATTCCTCTGTACTAAGGGAGTTTGGGGGAAGCCCCAGAGATTCCGAGGACTGCATAACGTCTTCCAGTGTGCCGCCGGATTCCACCTGAATGATGGCGAGCAGCACATTTAAGTATTCCTCTATGCCATATTCCCTTGCATACTTTTCCAGCATAGGTTTATGGGCGAGGACTTCCTGTGATACGCTCACGCCCCCATAGATAAGATTTCCGCCGCTTCCTCCGTCTTCCTCATCCGAGAAGACAATCACCACCAAAAGGAGCAGGGAGAACATCATCACGAACACGCCGGAACAGGCAAAGAAAAGGTGTCTTAACTTCATGGTGTCTCCCCTTTCTTTTGTTTGGCAGCCGCTGTTACCGTTTTTGTCCACTCCTTTCTGGCGGTGGTACGCCGGATGGTAAAGTTCGATTCTTTTACCACAGGGGCAGCCCGTTTTCTTTCCGGTATCACAGGAGCCGTATCATTCTGGACAGGTCTTGCCGGACGGGGAGTAGCCTGTGTGATAGTGGGAGCCGTCTTTTGTCTTTCATTTGGCTGGGATAGGGAAGCAGATGGGATTATCTGGCGTTCTGTCCTTACAGGCGGCGTTTGTTCATGGTGGATGGAAGCAGCTTTTACCACCGGAACCGAAGCCTGTTCTGCCACAGTTTCCCCATAAGGAACCTGTCCCCGTTCCCTGATGGATAGGGAAGCAGGCTGCATGGCTGGTTTTCCTGCATGATGTCGGAAATCTTCTGGCTGCTTTGCAGTAACAGGGCGTTCATGGACAGGAGCTGCCCCTTTGGGTGTTTCGGAAGCTTTCTGTTGCGGCTGTTTTGCCTGTTCCAGTTCCGCCCTGCGTTCTGCAATGGTCTGTCTGCGGCGTTCTGCCTGTGCGTTCCGCTGTTCGGCTCTGGCAGTTCGGGTCTGGGTCACGCTGGAAGTAAAATCCCGTACTCCCTCTGATACCTGTGTTTTCCCGTGATAAAGGGCGTACTTTGCATTGACAGGCAAATCCTTTGCCTGCTCCCGAAGCTGTCCGGCAGTATCGGCTATCTTATCTTTGGTATCTGCCACCGCACCTACCGCAGAGCCAGCCCGTTTCCATGCGGATTCCTTTTCCGGTGCTGCCTGTCCATCTGGTCTGCTGTGGTCTGCCTGCGTCCGTTTGGAAGAACTAGAGTTGGAAGCAGTTCTCTGGTCTGAGCCAGCCTGTTTTCCTGCGTGATAGGCAACCGTTCCAGCCCCAAGAGCTGCCACAGAACGTCCTAACTTATGCTGTAAACGGTGCATATGGGCGTGCATGAGCATACGGGGTCTTCGCATGATATGGTTCCCCATGCTTTGGGAATCCCCACTCTGTAAGGAGAACATCCCCATCAAATCCCCCAGCTTGAAATAAATTCCGGCAAAGGTCACTATCTGTAAGAACGCCGTCAGGAAGAACGGATATTCCCCAGACAGGTTGTAGAGCATGGTGGAAATGCTGAACGCTACCGTGATAATCAGGGTGATTCCGGCTCTGGTAAGGATGGTATTGAACAGTTTCGTAATGGCACGTTTGGACATCCCCTCAAAAGAGGGAACCATGCTAAGGAGAAAGCTCACAGGCAGGAACATAGCGTAGATGATAAAAAGCACCTGTGAAAAAATCATTATCCCCGTGAGCAGGAATACAAAAACGGAGATACCGATATTGAACATGAACAGGAAGAAGACGGTTCCCAAGCGGTTGATGGTCTTTGTGATGGTAAGGTTGGTATTTTCCCTGTCTTCGATTTCCTCCACCACGATTTCTTCCCTGTCCTGCCCGTTGTTTTCGTCTGGGCTGGTTGAGAGCAGGCGTTCCACACGGTCAGCCCCAATGCTTTCCACATCCGAGTTGCCATATTGCAGCAGGAGCCACGGCTGCTTGACCTGTATGGAAAACAGGCTGTCCCGTATCAAATCCACGCTGTCTTTTCCTTGACTTTCCCGAGTTCGGCAGCACAATCTTTGTGCCAAGGGTCAGGCTGGCATTGCTGATGTCTGCGGAAAATTCATTGATTTTCCCGATATAATCAGGAGCATAGGCGATAAAGGCAGCGGACAGCACGAACACCACCACGAAATTGACAACGGCATGGATGGCTTTTGTGGTTTCCCGTTTGATAAGCCCTGTGTAGGCAACGTAAAGCCCCACCACCAGAATGAGAATCAGCAGGAACCCGATATAAAATCCCTCCGAGGACAAGCCGCCTGTGGTGACGCCTGCCAAGGTCTGCATATTTTTTCCAATGGAATCCGCCGTAGAGGAAATGAAATCCAGCGAGTAGGCTTCCTGAATCAGATACCCCGTGGCGTTGGAAAGGTACAGGCTGATTGTCCAGATAAAATTTGTGATGGCATACAGCCCGTACATCACCTGTTTTCCGATACCGTCCAGCCAGTTCCACGGGAGCCAGTCCCATCCGCTGTCCACATAAAAATCAAGTTGGTAGTTGTCCAGAGGATATTTGCTGTATTCGTTGGCAGTGTCCACCGTATCATCCACCAGTCCGGCAGCGTGGGCGGCTGTGCCGAAGACTGCAAGCAGCAGGAGGATGAGCAGGAGTGCCAGAAGCACCCTGCCAATCACTTTTCCTGCCATTTTCCAAGACAACCCCTTTTTTGCTGAATAGGGAACAGGGAGCTGCTGTTGGTTGGATGTTCTATGTATCACCATCATTCCACCTCTTTTCTCACGGGCGGTCTGGTGTCAAAGGCATGGAACAGGTCTTCAAAGATAGGATGGAACTGTATCACCCCCACACGCCCGTACAAATCACTGATAAGGCACTGTCCGTTTTCCAAGTCACGGAGCCGCTTCTGATTGTTTTCATCTTCGGAATCCACCCCGAAAAAGGCGAGGGTCTTCTTGATTTCGTTGATGTCCGTGGAACGGAACGCAAATTTCAAGCCCAGATTGTTTTTCAGCTTTTCATCCAGCAAATCGTCCGTGTTCTGGGTGACAAAGTAAACGCCTGCGTTCATGGCACGTCCGGCACGAACCAGCTTCATAGAGAGGGTCTTGCCCTGTGCCACCTGTAAGAAGCTCCATGCTTCGTCCAAATCCACAATCTTAAACACGCTGCGGTCGGTGTGGATGAAGTCGAGGGCAAAGGTGCTGATTACAATGAGCATTGCCACGGAAAGCAGCTCCATTGTGGTGTATTCTTCAAATGAGGTTTCCTTATCCGGCAGCACCAAATCTGCTACCTGAATGATATTGAGCTGCTTTTCAAGGCTGATGGACTGTGTGACATCCCCATCCGAAAAGAGCAGGTGTGCAAAGTCATAGTCCGTAAAGGATTCGATATGGTCGGCTATGCTGGTGCTGATGGTGGTTCCCTCCGCCCGTAGTTCCTCAATCACTTTGAAAAGCCCCCGTTCTTCACTGTTTGTTACTGCACGAATAGCTTTCCGAAGAACAGGGAACTTTTCCCCGTCACGGCTGGAAATGCCTGTTAAAAAGGTCAGGATGTCGATTGCCAGTGATTCGGAATCCTTTGGGTTCTCCATAATCACATACGGGTCAAGTAAGCCCCTGTTCTGTTCCTCCGAAGTCAGGTTTACGATATTGATTTCATGGGCGATTTCCGGCAGGGTTTCTTTCCAGCGTCCCCGTTCCGCTTTCGGGTCAACAATGAGAGCCTGTGCCCCAAACAATACGGAATAATAGATAATCATGTTGTTGCTGAATGATTTTCCACCGCCGAGGGAGCCGACAAAAGCGGCAGCAAGGGCGTTGGTGACGGAGCCTTTTACCCCTTGACTGGCAAGGGCAGGCTTTAAGTACACGTTTCTTCCTGTATCAAGGCTGTACCCGATATAAATACCCTCCGTTTCTCCTAACATCTGGGTTGCCCCGAAGCCAAGACCAGCGAGGAAGTCACTGGTGACATACTGGATGTAATCGTTCAGATACCGTTTGCTGGCAGGAAGAAATTCCCCATGCAGCCCCAGCATATCCCCAAAGGGGCGAACCAGCTTCACATTCAAATCGTCATAAAAATCTTTCACCTCATTGCAACGTCGTTTCAGTTCTTCCAAGTCGGGAGCCGTCACACGTACCACATAGGACAGCTTATACATGGATTCCTTGCTCTGGTCTAAGGTGGATTCCAGCTCATTCACGCTGTCTAAAGCGTCCACCACGTTTGTACTGGTTTCGCTGTCATTCTGCCATGCATGGTTGTCCAAATCTTTCAGCTCTTTTTTCTTGTTCCGCACCGTGGAGAGGGCTTTCCGGTTTGTCACAATCTCCACATTCATAGAGGTATCAATGGGAAAGGTGAATTGCTGCTGTTGATAGTAAAAGATTTCCGAGGATGGGAAGTCCAGTTCCCCCACAATGCTGTTGATGGTAAAGTAGGCGGCATACACTGTCCCGTCTTCCTGTTCGATTTTCAGATACCGCTGGTTTTCCTCTATCAGACAACGGGTGGGTTGGATGAGGTCATAGTATTTCACCAGTGTTTCCTCCTGAAACCGCTTCTTCGGCAGGTAATACTCATAATCTTCGTAGGCGGTTCCGGTCTGTCCGTATAAATGCTCAATCAGATAGCCAAAATCGTCCTTATCAAGCCGCCGGACTTTAAAGCGGCGTGAGATTTTACTTTCCAGCAGTTTTTCCATCTTCTGAAACCGCCAGATTTCCTCATTGCTCATGGAAACAAAATCCCCCATGAGCTTGTGGTTGACTTCATGGAGGAAGTCAGAAACAGCGGTCTTTGCTTCCCTGCGAAACTGCTTCATGGTGACTTCCTGCTCATTGACAAGCAGCTTGAAGCCGATAAAAAAACGGTAGTCCACCTGATTTTCCCCTATCATGGAAATCAGGGCTTCGGTCTGTGCGTCAATCTTTGCACAGGCAACGTCTTTTAACCTGCCTGTCACTTCCTGTTTGGAGCGTTCTTGTGCTGCCCGTATGCTGGATTCCGTGCTGATTTGCAGGGCGTGAATCTTTCCGTCCCTGTTCTGGGCGATAAGCTGCCGGAAGGAATCGTGTACCTGATATTTCTGTTCGGGGCTTAAAAAGGAATAGTTGTAGGGAAGCAGCTCATAGTAAGCGAAGCACTCCCCGTCATGGTTGAACACAAGGTTATTTTCGATATACTTAATCGGATATGCCATAAATATCACTCCTTACTGCCGTGATGGGCTGTGCCGGATATTCCTTTTCCAGCTTCACGGGCTTTCCTGCATAGGTCAGTTTCGGGCGTACCAGATATGCCAGTACGGATTTCAGGAAGCCGTAAGGCTTCTTCCCGTCAAAGGTCTTCTGGCACATGAACCAAGTGAGGGCAAAGGGTACGCCGAAGTATTTCAAAAATGCTCCGTCAATGAATGAAAGGGGAGGGAGGTTCCCCAAGAGCATAACTGCAAACACCGATACCACGAACCACGCCATCTGTGTGAACGTGATGGGGAATGGCAGCTTAAAATCATTGATGGAATAGAGTACCTTTTCCACCGACCAGATACTGGTATAGCTTCGTATTTTCTTCATGTTGTCCGTCCTTTCTAAAAAATGGGGACAGCAAAAGCCGCCCCTGAATAAAAAACCCGCCTGTATTTCCTGAAAGAGATACAGACGAGTCTACCGTAAGATTTCATATACGCCGTGGTTCGTGACAATAAAGGTTCCATCCAATTCCATGTCACGCCCATAGGCTGCATAGTCGATATAGTTTTGTAAGTGTGCCGGAAGTTCGCCAAGCTGTCCGCTTTCTTCCAGATAGTAGCGAGCCACATCCGCCATATCATCACAGCCGGAATGGCAGATAATATCATCTTCATGCTCACAGAGTTCTTCGATACTGCCAAAGTAGGATTGCAGCTCTGATAGTTCCTCCTGAATGTATTCCGGTAAGTCCTCCACCATTTCACACAGGCGGTTGATTTCCTCAATGGGGGTATATTCGTCAATCTCAAAGGGCAGCTCATAATCATGGATGGCGTATTCCTCATATTCATCATTCAAACCGATACGTTCTTTGACTTCCTCAAAGTCTACAGGCGGCGTGAACCATGCCCCTACCAGTTCGCCCTCATTGTATTTGCCTAAGTTGGCAATGTAAATCCGCATTTCTTCCACAGTGTCACCTCCATTCTCTGTCATGCTCCTTTTGGGGAGTTACGCTCCCCAAGCCCCTAGTGGACTTCCGCCATGAAGCAATCAGAGCTTGCTCCATAACGGAAGTGTAAAATGGGTTTCCTATGCACCGATAATCTTATTGAACAGTTCCAGTAAGATGTCCTTTACACCGTCCGCATTGAAGACCAGACCAACCGCTACAAGGGACACCACCAGAAAGCCAATAAGTTTGGAAAATTCCCTCTTAAATCCGAGGTACAGTCCAATCACCACGATTGCCAGCAGCACAAGGGACTGGGCGTTGGATAAAAACCAGTTGTAAAGATTCTGTCCGAAATTCATAAAAGCTCCTTTCTTTCCTGTAAGATTCCTTATGTTTCAAGATTGCCGCCGTTAAAGCACCACCTCCTTTGCATCGGCGGCTTGCTGTTTCAGGATTTTTTCATGCTTCTCCGTCAGTCTTGCATGGGTGATGATGTCATGGACAATCTGGGTGTGGTTCATCTTATCCAGACGGAGAGCCAGCTTTAACGTGGGGGCTACCTGATGGGAGAGCCAGTGCAGGGTGCGTTCAAAGGAATAGGGTTCCGGTTTGGTTGTCAGTTTCAGGCTTCCCCTGTGTTCCCCGATAAACCACGCCCATTCCTCACTGATACGCCAGTCAGAACGGGGCTTCGTATCGTCCCTGTCCACGAACCGGACATAGCGGTTGATGATTTGAAAGGCTGTCCGTTCTGGATTGTCATGTTCTAACAGGTCACGGATGGCGTAAAAGGCACGCTCATTTTTCAGCCGGATTTCAAAGCGGTTCTTTACCTCTGCGTCCGCAATGGGAATATCATGCTTTTTGTACTGCTCATAGTCCTTTTCGTAAATGCAGAAGTACACCTCACTTTGGAGGGAACCGATATACAGGGTGTTCCCCATACATTCTTTTTCCCCACGCCGTACCAGTTCGCCGCTGCGGTAGCTTTTGAAGCTGCGGAAGACCGAGATACATTCCTCATTCCGGCACTTCTCTGTCAGATGGGGAATGTTCAGGATTCCCGTTTTGTCATTGATGGCGAGGTCAAGCCGCTTCATCACGCCGTCCTCCATGAGAACATCCATGAAAAACTCATACCAGCTCCGTTCCTGTGCCAGCAGATAGCTTTCAAACTGGCGGCAGCCACGCCCTTTCAGTTCCAGCAGCACCCCTTTTTCCAGTTCCGGTGATACCAGAACGAAAATATCCCCCAGATAGTAATGCTCTGTGTATGAGTAGAAGCCGTAGTCTTCATGGATAAAGTAGGGGAGTTTTAGCCGCAGCACGTCTTCCACGATATGCTTCACATCCGTAGTGGGAAAGCGAATCCGCACATAGTCAAAGAGCATTTCAAGGGGATTGTCTGGGTTGAAGCGTTCCAGAGCTTCCGTGATGGCTTCCTGTAATGCTTCGGATGGGTGAGCCTTGCCCGTTTCAATGTCGCTCAGGTACGGACGTGTGATTCCGGCAGCTAGGGCAAGTTTCTGTTGTGAGATACCATAAATTTCCCGTTTTTCTTTGATGTCCCGTACCCATGTTTCTTCATTCAGTGAAAATCCCTCCTGTCTAAAAAAGCGTATGTCAACTTTCAGAGCCTTGTTGACACACGCCGGATATGGGGAAAATCCCTTGTGTACCGTGGGATTCTGCCCTGTTGTTTGGTTGTTGTCTGTCGATTTGTACCCCTCTGTTAGATACGAGGGGTTTATGCTGGCGTGCCTTGCGGCACACCAGCCACAGCAGGTCAGTCCGTTTCTGCGGCTTTCGCTCCGCACGCCGCCTGCACTCCCTGCCTGCTGTCTATGAGCTTTTTTATTTCCTTGAGGAAATCGTGCCCTTTTGGCACAAGGGGCGTGTAAAACTCCGAGATAACGCTGGTTCCCACATCCACATAGCCACGCCCTTTTATCTGCTTGAGGAAGAAGTCCTTTGTGGTTTCCCCGAACATCATCCCATAACCCATTTCCGACATTCGCCCCAGAGCCACACGGAAATTGAACTGGTCACGGATTCCATCCCCCAGATACTTTGCGTCTGGACGCTGGCAGGCGAGAATCAGGAAGAAGCCAGCCTGCCGCCCAAGCATAACGATTTGTTTTAACTTATTAAGGACGGCAGCATTTTCCTTTGTGCCGAGCATTTCCATAAATGCCACATATTCATCAAAGATAAGGAAATTTGCCGGAAGTCCCAGATAAGCGTAATTTTCCCCTGTCCGGTAATTCTCCATGAGCTTCATGTCTTCGCTGCGTTTCATCATTTCTTCATAGAAACGGTCAATGCAGGCGAGCATATCTTCCTTTTTGTAGTACACCTCCGGCATAACCGCCTGTAAATCCGCAAGGTCGGCGTTCTTTGGGTCTAAGACGAACAGGACAGCGTTGGTGCGGAGCAGAGCTTCAATGAGGGTCAGGATGAAGTAGGTCTTTCCGCCGCCGGTTCCTCCGGCAATGAGCATATGGGGGAGCTTGTCATACTCCCACCAGACATTTTCCATGAGCCGGAGCCTGCCGTCCTTTGCCTGTACGTCCTCAATGGAAATACGGTTGGCAATGGTATCATAAAGCAGAGTGTACTCCACGTAGGAATCCTTTAATTCCTTATCCGTCAGCTCACAGTACAAGCCGCTTTCCAGCTTTTTCTCCAAGTTTAAGAGCTGCTCCTGATATTTCCCCAAGGTGATTTCCACACGGATATGGAGCAAGCCCTGTTTCATCCGGTAATAGATTTTGGGAAAGTAAGTGATGGTTTCTTTGGAACGGCTGGAAGACAAGTCCTTGAAAAAAGCGTCTTCTTTTCTCTGCTCTGATTCATACCACTTGTTTTCCAACACCATCCTTGCCAGTTTTTGGCGGTGGATGAGCTGCTTTACTTCATCCCTGCGGTATCGCCAGAACAGAAGAACTGCTGTAAGACACACCAGCCCTGCCACGCCCATGCTGAATAACAGGTAAGGGATATTTATGTCCTGTGCTATCTGGGAAAGGGACACTTCCTGCCAGTTGGTTCCGGCAATTTGCCGGATATGAAACAGCAGGACAACCAGCAGGAAGACAGGGAACAGGGTGGCAAGGGCAGTATGGAACACAAGGTCTTTATCCGTGGGGCGGATACGTTTTCCACGGGGGAAAAGCTGCTTCATGGAAACAATCCTCCTTTCATTTTTCTCTTATTTATCTGTTATTTTGCAGGGGGAGCGTCTTTCTTTGGTGGCTGAGGATTCATGGCAGCCCCTTTTTTCAGGATAATATCCTCCGCCTTGATGTACCAGTCCACCTCTGCCCCCTGAAAAGTAGCCGTTGCTACGGTGTCTGCCACCGGATTGATAAGTTCCACCTCTGCGTTGTAATCGAACTCCTTTAATGGCACGCTGGCAGGGATGGAAACCTGAATCATACGCCCCTGTCCTCTGGATTTTAAGTCATAGGTACGCTCCTTGATTTCTTCTGATACCGAGCCGTCTTCATTCTGGAGGTGAACCTCACGACGGAGGGCAGAAAATTTCAATGCCCCGAATGTTGCTTCCTTGTCAATCACGATTCCGTTTGCTAATCTCATAGTCTGATGTCCTCCTTTTCCTTACGCTTTTACCATATCGTCAGCGTGCAAAATGTAGTTGGTAAAGCCCCTTGTGCCGATTTTATAGCCCTCTGCGGTGATACGGGGATTGACGAGCTTTACACGTTCCTCAAAGTCAAAATGTTTCTCTCCGGCTTCGGCAGGGAGGATAACCACAATATCATCTGCCCTCTGTACGTCTGAATAAAGGTTGAAGCTGCGAGAAAGTACCGCCATGCGTCCGTTGATTCTTCTCTGTTCTATTTTGTCTTCTCCGGCAAACTCCAAGTTGCCAAATGTCTTTTCCATGTTGGGGATAACGAATTTTAATTCCATATAGATGTACCTGTCCTTTCTGAAATAATATAGTTGGCTCGATAGCTTCTGTTGATGTTCCATCCGACAACGGAGGTGAACGATTTTTCTCTGTCATACAAAACCGCCTTTCTTATTCATGTATGGTTTCTGCTATTCCTGCCATGATGTAATCAGCACACGGCAGGGCGATTGCATTTCCAAGTGCTTTGCACCGTGCATTATCACTAATGGGCTGTCCTAAATTTCCATATGCTGTCCACCCCTCCGGTAATCCCATCAGGCGCTCACACTCAACAGGTGTCAAATTTCGGAGAACTCCGTCTTTTTCTTCCCCCTCATACCAGAATGAAATCATATTGACTGCTTTTGCCAGTAAAGTTGGAAAAGGTTCATCTGGCCGTCCGAAACTTGCGAGGAAAGCAGACTGGTTTCCTGATTTTGCAGCACTCCGCATACGCCGTTCCTGAAAGGGGCGGATGACGGGTATTTTCCCCCTTGTTTTATCAAGAGATATTCGACTGGCTCCGGCGGCGGGCAGCCCGTAGTCTGTGCAAGGCGGAGGAAGCGGGAACATATCACGGGGCTTAAATAGTATTTCTGCGGAACTCTGTCCTCTAAAATCTGCCACAAGGAAGATTCTCTTTCTTCGCTGAACAAGCCGGGGCTTTCCCCAATACTGGGCATCCATGAGCCGCCAGCACAGGTCAGTCTTTCCCCCTCGCACCATACCGGCGTTAGCCCATCCTCCAGTAGAAGGCATTGAAATTTCGGTATCGGAAAATGATTGCAGCACGGCTCTAAAATCCATCCTGTCATTTGAAGAAAACGCTCCCATGACGTTTTCCCAAACAGCGATAACTGGATATAACCCATTTGTAGCACACCTCATTTCTTCTATAATTCTGATAGCCTGAAAAAACAGTCCTGATTTGCTTCCAGCCAGTCCCTCACGCTTTCCGATTTTAGACAGGTTCTGGCAGGGAGAACCGAATGTAATAATGTGAACAGGAGGGATGTTCCCTCCGTGTATCTTTGTAATATCCCCTAAATGTTCCATGTCTGGGAAGTGGCGTTTTGTTATGGCTATCGGGGATTTTTCAATCTCGCTTGCCCAAACGGGAATAATTCCATTACGGGAAGCCGCAAGAGGGAACACGCCGATTCCGTCAAACAGGCTTCCTAATTTAAGGGCACACATAGACCGCCTTTCGTTTTGCTTTTTCATGTGTTGTTTCCATTTTTCTGCTCCTTTCCAGACAATAAAAAAACACCATCAATGGAAGTCCATTCAATGGCGTTTGCTGTTGTCTGCTCATTTCTCAAGGTAAAGCAGAAAGCCCAATAGAAAAAGACGCAAATCTCAAAATGCGTCTTTTTCCATCTTCATATTCATTTTTTATAAAAGCACCGTCTGCCTGCTGTCTGCAAAGCCTTGATTTTACTGGTTTTCTACTACCATCCTTATCAAAGCCTTGCTAATAAAAGAGATTTAAGGGATTAGCCCGGCAACGGGGTCGGCAACGGGATAGCAACCAGCCCAGCAACGGGGTCGATTTTTTAGAATGGAATCTCTATCTGTTGGGCTTCTTCCTCGGTCAGTTCACGAAAACCGTCCGGCAAATCAGAGCCGGTTGCCGATAGCTCGTTGCCGGAATCGGCTCGTTCCCAACCTCGCTGTCTGCCGTACTTGGCAAAGATTCGGGGATTGGAGAACGCTGTCCAGCCCTCGATGCTGTTGTTCATGATTTCATTGATCTCCCGGATTTCCCATTGCTTCGGCTCGTCAAAGGAATGATTCAGAGCTTCTGCATAGATCAGCTTGGAGCAAACCTGTGTGCCCCTGAAATTATCAAGGAAAGACTGAATCAGCCCTGCCTTGGTGTCCTCCGGCATGAACTGCTTTTGCAGCTCTCGCAGCTCCTTGTTCATTTGCTTTGAGAGAGTAAGGCGAAAAGAACCGCTCCGATAGATGGTCATTGCTTCTGCCCACATCAGGTCGATATACGCCCTCGATGCGGCTTCATCTTCCAGAATATGAACCTCGGCTCGTTCCGGGTGTACCATGATGGGCAGGAACCTTCGGTTGCCGCTTCGGTCAAGGGGCAGAAAGTCCATTGTATTGGAGCTGCCGCCGAACACACATTGCCGCAATCGGTCTGCCGGATGGGTTTCATACGGCACTTTATAGGTTTCCTTGGCTCTGCTGATGAAGGACTTAATATCCTCAATGCTCTTGGCATTGGCGGTGGCAATCATCTCGGACATTTCGATAATCCAATGTCCCTGCATCTTGCGGTAAACATTGTCATCATCAATCCGTTTCAGGTCATCGGAAAACCACTCATCTTTGATTGCCAGCAGCCGGAAGAAGGTGGACTTTCCTGCGCCTTGTCCTCCGACCAGACAGAGCATGGTTTCAAACTTACAGCCGGGCTTGAATACCCGGCTGATTGCGCCCAGCATGAAGAGCCGCAGACATTCATAGGTGAACTCGCTTTCCTCAGCTCCGAGAAAATGGGGCAGGGCGCAGCGGATGCGCTCGGTGCCGTCCCATTCCAGACCATTCAGATAGTCACGGATGGGATGGTACTTGTTGCAGTCAGCGACAATGGAGATTGCTTTCTGGATTTTCTTTTCGCTGGTCAGTGTGTACTGATCTTCCAGATAGAGCATCAGGTAATTCAAATCCGTATCGTTCAAGGTCGTTGTCGGCTTGCTCCACCAGAGGGGCTTCACAATATCAATGCGCTCCGTCAGGATGTTGTAGCGGATCGCTCCTTCCAGCTTCGGGTCATTCTGAAATACAGTCAGACAGTTTCGGATGCTGTTTTTGACTGCTCCGTTATCGGTCGAGTCCAGACTTCCTCTGACTTCCTCCACGGTCATGCTCGTCTGGGTGTTCTGCAAATCGTTGCTCAAGTTTCATCACCTCTTTTCTTTGCTCGGCAACCAGAGCCTTCTTTTCTTCGGCTGTGCCGTACAGAAGAACATCAAGCAGATATTCGATATGGCTTTCTCTTTGCAGGGCTTCCACAAAAAGCGGATGCCATTCATCCTCCGGCTGCTTGGGTGCGTATTGCTGCTTCCATGTCCTGAGATGATGGAAGTAATCGGACAGCACCTTGTAGCATCTGCTTTCTTCCTGGCGGTATCTCTGTTCCGGGGTAGGCTCTCGGATATGGGGCTTGACTCTGTGCTTCTGCCTGTTGTCATAGCTGATACCGAAATCATCAGCCAGCTTCACAGCGGCTTCCCGGCTGGGCAGTCCGAACAGACGGGAAACAAAATCAACGGCATCTCCGTCCGCTTGGCAAGCGAAACAATGGAAACGCTTGTCCACCTTCATGCTGGGATTCTTGTCATTGTGAAACGGGCAGATTGCCATGCCATGATGGTTGACCTGAATGCCATACATCTCTGCCGCCTGTCGGGTGGTCAAGTTCTGTTTGACCGCTTCAAATACATTCATTGCATCTTCCTTTCGGGGAACAAAAAAGACACCTGACATTTTCACAATGAAAACGGCAAGTGCCTTACAGTTCCATATTCTGTTTTTTCTGTTGTGGGTTTTCTGCTCCGGCTGATGGTTGCTCTGCTCTTGCAGAAACTTCATCTTCTCCGTGACGGAGTGCTTCGGTTCGGGCTTCTTTTCGACCTCGGACTGCTCCGGCGTGAGGACTTTGCTGACCCAATAGCGAATATCCTTCATCGGCTGTAATTCCTCCTTGGCGGTGGCAAGCTGTCCGGCAAGCTCGGTGTGGGTTGCTTTCAGCTTGTCATATTCCGCTTGCAGGGAATCCAGATTGACATTCAAATCCACGCCCTGCTTTTTAAGATAGCGGAACGCTTTATTGAAGCTGTCCAGCTCGTCCTTGTGGCTTTCTGCGAACGCTGCCTGTCGTGCTTTCCAGCCGATTTTCAGGTACTTGTCATGAACCGCCTTGTGGGTCTGGCAATCTGCCACGGCGTTCTGAATGCCGGTAATGACCTTCATGCGAGCGGATGCTTTCTTCATGTCGGCATGGATGTCCTTGGCTTTCTCACTCATTCCTTGCAGGGCGGTATCCAAATCTTCCAGCGTGAAAAGCTCATGCTCTTTCAGATAGATCATGGCTTTGGAAACTGCCTTCAAATCATCGGTCGTGCCTTTCTGCTGACCGTATCTTGACCAGTCGCTGCGCTCTGCCTTGCGTAAGTTCAGATAATCACGCAGCAGAATGACCAGATCGGGGGAAGTGCTTTTTGGCTGTGCTTCCACCTCTGCAAAGGATTCCTTGGTCGCTTCCACAATGTCTGCAATCCAGTTCCGCAGATTTTGGATGGTGCTGCGGATGGCATTCATCATGCGGTTAGCCGCCTTAATATCTCGGTTGAGATTGCCGATGTTGGTTTCAATGCCCTTGCGTTCCAGAGCGCAAACGGCGGCTCCCATGTGGACGGTCGGAATCTTATCCAGTCCCTGCCGTTCATAAGAGCGCATATCCACTCGTTCAGGACTTCCGGCAAGTTCCAGATACTTGTTCTGCACAAGCTCCCAGCCGTGCCTCCATTCCTCGGCATGGTACTGCTCGTTCCAGTCAACGGTATCCTCCTTGTGGCTTTTCCAGTTTCCGGAGGGAAGTCTGATACGCTCTCCGTTTTCGTCAAGGTCATAAACCTTGCGGCTCTTAGGCAGCCACTTTCCGTTTTCATCAATGGCTCTCATGGCCAACATGATATGGCAATGGGGATTGTGTCCGGGAGGATCTGGGTCATGGATTGCAAAGTCACAGCACATTCCCTTGGACACAAAATGCTCTCGGCAATATTCCTGCATCATTTGCGGACACATTTCAAGTGGCACTTCTCTTGGCAGGGCAACCACAAATCGCCTTGCAAGCTGTGAGTTCCATTGCTTTTCTACTTCCTCGGCAGCGTTCCAGAGTGTTGCTCGGTCAGCATATCCGGGTGGGGCATTGGTAGGCAGCATGACCTCTGTGTAAACCACCTCTTTCTTGCAAAGATAGTTTTTCATCTTCTGGTCATACTCGGAAAACAGCTTCTCTCCGGCTTGGTAGGCAGCTCCGGCAACAGCAGAGCTGCCCTTGCTCCGCTGAACGATGCGGATTTCCAAATGTGGTACGGGCATCTTTGGTTGAACCTCCTTTCGATGGTACAAAAAAAGACCGATACTTTTCAGCACGGTCGGGCAGGGTGATATTCACTTGTTGTCGGGGAATGATTGCTTGCAATCGTTCCTCGGCGGCAAGTCCACAAAGGGGTAGCTGGCAAAGCCAGCGCAGGGGAAGTGTAGCTTCCTCTGGATGAATGGAGCAAGGGGCTTTTGCGGAAATCATCAGCTCCCAGCAGGGGCTTTCGGCAGAACGCAATCACCATCTTTAGGTGGTGTATAATTGCGCCCTGTTTCAAAACAGGGTTTTTAGCCCTCGTCCGCTTCCTGCGTTTCTCTCCGGCACTCAATCAGCAGATTCAGCTTCTTTTGAACCGCTTCGCTCTGGAAGATGAAGGTCAGTAGCTCCATCACATCTTCATCGGTCAGGACGGTCGGCTCTTTCAAAAAGGTCTCCAACATTCCGGCACGAGTGCAAAGCCGATGGGTTCTTTCGCTTCTGGTCAGCCGTTTCAGCTCGCTCTGCAATCGCTTCTCCTTGTGTTTGGCTGCGGTCAGCTTGCGCTCCGCAACATACTGTTTGTGTTTCAGCTTTTCCAATTCTTCGCTCATGGGCAACTTCTCCTTTCTGATAATGGGCAAAACAAAAGCGACCAACTTTTTACGGTTGATCGCCTTTGGCTTAGTCATTATTTATTCGTTATTTCATCTGCAAAAATATTTCGATTGCTTTCAACGGAGAACTGAGTTCATAACAGAAAGTCGTGTATTCTTCAATTCTTGGGTAATTGAATCCTTGGCTTGCAATCCAGTTTTTCATTATTCTCTTTACAAAACTCAAAGTATTTATTGACTGCGGATCTCAAATTCGCCATGCGGTATCTAATGTTTGCATTATCCTTGAAATGAAACTCGGCAGGTGCTTCTTTCTTTGCCCTTTCGTCAGCAATAGAATACTGCATTTTGCTCAATAACCGTTTCCCTTTATCAAAGGCATACTCGGTATCTAAATCAATCTGAAAAGCCGTCTCGACAGCTTTACATCTGCTCATGCAATCGCTTGTCGGTTTTTTCTTAATCCTCGTTGACAGCCACCCTTTGAAATCCTCTTTACGCATACTGACAACCTCCATCAATCTTTCAAAATAGTAATCCAACTTTCATCAAAATTGATTGCTTTCAGAACATCGTTCTTTTGCAATGTCGGCGGTTGCTTCACTCGAAACTTTACAGCTTCCTTGGGAACTTCCGTATGGATAGTAAATTGTGAACCGTGTGGTTGCCATGTAAAGCAAACTCTGTTATTGTGGTCTAATCCAATCAGATTTCCGTTGCTATTTACTTCCCAATGATAGTCGGTTGTCCTGTATCTTGTAGTTTCTTCCTCGAATAATCTGTATGATAACAAATCATAGCTTCTTACCAAAACAGCCGTTCTTACTCTGCTATAATGGTCAGTTGCAATATTGATTCTCTCATTCCAGATGTTGAGAACTGCTTCACCAGTTTTCTGAATATCCTTGTGTGGGTCAGTTATGCCGTATGAATAATCGGGAGAACATCTTCCGCTTATCAATCTAACACTTGTGCTTGCAAATGGGTCTTTAACCTTAACGGTTTTCATTGACCAACAGTTTTTGTCTAACACAACATCTGCAATACCGACAGGGGAATCCAGATGTGTACCACTAATTGCATCTGCAAAAGCATCGCCCCAATCGTTACCCGAAACATCTTTTCTGCCTATGTAAATCAAGTAGACAAGGTAACTGCCAACCTTGTTGATTAAATCTTCAGGAAACACATTTAGTGGGTATAATGTCTGTGTCGTGAGATTTTTGGAATCTCTTAGTCTCGGACGATTTTCCATTTTCTATTCCTCCATGCTCATTGTATTTTTTTGCGGTAGTTTTTTAATGCGGCAATCATTTCTCGTGCAACAGCTTTAATCACTGGTACTGCCACCGAATTGCCAGTTTGTTTTTTTATTTTTCCATACGGCACTACAATTTTGTAATCGTCTGGGAAACCTTGTATTCTTAAAAGTTCACGCTCGGTAGGTCTGCGCTCATCATTTATCAAGATGTAGTTTGCGGATGCTCCGGCTCTCAATGCTGATGAATAAGGATGTGGAGTAATCGAGCCTGCCATATTTTCATGTGAAATGTATGGTTTTGGAAAATTTTTATCTTTCAGTCGTTCAATGCGAGATTCACGGATGGCATCTCTCACATAATACTTTTTATCCACATCATTTTCCAAAATATCAGAAAGTGTTTTTCTCTCTGATTCTGGAATCGGGTCTGGGAAAGAGAAGTCCACATCATCAAGAAAACCAACAATGATAATTCGTTCTCTTTTCTGTGGCACGCCATAGTCCAATGCGTTCAGAACTTTCGCATAAACATGATAGCCCAATTTCTCAAGATGTTCTTTAATTATTCTGAATGTATTTCCATTATCATGTGCAGTCAAATTTCTTACATTCTCAAGCATAAAAGCAGGGGGCAGCTTTTCCTTTAGTATTCTTTCTATGTCAAAGAAAAGTGTTCCACAAGTTTCGTTTGCAAAGCCCTCTTTTTTCCCAATAATTGAAAAGGCTTGACAAGGAAAACCGCCCAAAAGAATATCAAATTCGGGAATATCTTTCGCATCAATCTTTGTTATATCGCCAGACGGATGTTCTCCGAAGTTCGCTTCATATGTTTTGCAAGCATCCTCATCAAATTCAGACGAAAAAACGCAATGACCGCCAACAGATTCAAATCCCAATCTTATTCCACCTATTCCGGCAAACAGGTCAATGAATCTGAAACTATTCCAGTCCATTTGGTTGCTCCTTTCTGTGAAAAAATAACACCATGATAAATTATAGCGCTTTTATAGCGCTTTTTCAAGATGATGGAGCAAATATTTGGAGCTTGTTGCTTATTTTTTTACAAACCGGACACACTTGATGCTATGTACTCCCTTATGTAGATGCGGTCAAAACATCGGATGCAAACCCGACATTTTGACCGCATATCGCCCCTAACTGTTACATTATTCTGTCCGGCTCTTGAACCCGGTTTGCTTTGCGTTCTCGCTTGCTTTCCGCCTGCGTTCCTCGCTGTACGGTGCTTGCAGCCGGATAGACAGTCTGGACTTGTCCAGCACATAGATCACGCCGCCCTGGGCGAAGGATTTTTCCAAGCGGCAAAGGTCGGGGTGCTTCTTGCTGAATGCTGCCAGCCGCTTCCGCAGTCCGGCATTGTAGGTCTGGATGTGGGCTGTGTCCTCGCCCTCGTTGAACAGGATAATGGTCTCTTTCTCATACTTCGTCAAGGTCATACTCGTCATCCTCCCATTCAGCTGCCGGACAGCCGCTCACGATGCGCTCAAAAGCCTTTTCGTAGCGCAGATAGGCTTCCATCTCTAAGCGGAGATTGAAGAACATACAGCGATACCAACGGTCGGCGGTCGGGACACTCAGTTCCCTTGCGATTGCAAGGAAGAAATGCTTTACGGCAGGATCGGGAGCAAGCTCTGCCAGCGTACAGAAACGGTTGACCGTTGCTTCACGGTCGGGGCTGCCAAAGGCGTACAGTGCTTTCTTCTGGTTCATAGTCATAGTGTTACTCTCCTTTGATTTGATAAAATAAAAGCGGCAGGGACTTCACAAGGAAATACCTGTCGCTTTGCTGACGATATAAAATTGTTGGGTCAGGACTTGATAAAATCACGCAGTCCGTAGTTAATAACGGCGATTCTGATAATCAGCCATTCCGCAATGTGAGGGATGATAAAGACCACAAAGGCAACTGCCAGCAGTTGAAGCGTTTCTGCTCCTGCGCTGATACCGAACATCCATCCGGCAATCGTTATCAGGAACATCAGTCCGGCAAGCAGATTGAAGATAGCGGTCGAGAACTGCGTGAAGAAGATACCGACCCATTGTATCAGGGTGACTGCCACAATCAGCGGCAGCACCAGCAGCTTAATGATTCGCTTTATCAGTCCCATGGTTTCCTCCTTGCTTAGCTGTAAATCAGCTCGTCCTTAATGACTTCCTCTGCCTGTGTCACACAAGCGTTCATCTGGCGAACCCATTCAAGCTGATTTGCGGCTTTGAGCTGTTCGGTTACGCCGTAGTGTTTCATCAGCTGGGGAAGGATGATGTTCATACGGCTCTTGGCGGCGGCTTCAATCTCCGCACAATGGGGATATAGCGTTTCGCTCAGTACCATCTCCGAAAAGAGAAACGGCTGTGCTATCCGCAGATACGACTTTCGCATCAGCCCCCACTTTCCAAGACGGATATTCGGGTTTTGCAGTTGAATGTCGGGGATGTAGTAATCTCCGCTCTTAATGAAGTTCAGTTCCATAGTGTCCTCCTTAATGTTTGTCGTTGATGATTTCAATGCGCTCATACAGCCCGGAATCATCGTCCAGAAACAGGCTCTTGTGATACTCTGCTTCGGCAAGAGAACGGTAGTAATATTCCTCGTCCGGCTTGCCGTCCTTGCGGACAAATCTGACTATCCATAACTCATTCATGCTGGAATATCCTCCTTTTCTGCTTTCTTTTTGTGGTAGTCCTCTCTGCGCTTGGCAAGGTGGGCTTCGTATCGTTTGATGGCTTCGGGGTCTCCGGCTTCTGCATCGGCTTTCAATTTCTGATAGCACTTAACGGTGGCTTCGCTCTGATATTTCCGCTTCTCAGCCAGCTTCCTTGCAGCTTCTTCATCGGTCTTGGCAAGCTCCACAAGGGCTTCGTGTTCCGCTTTGCGCTTGGCAGTCCTTGTGCGGATATACTCCTTTTTTCGGGCTTCCATCATGGCGGCATACTCTGGATCAGCCGCCATCCTTGCTTCTTCACGCTCCTTTTTGCGCTGTCTGGCTTCGGCTTCCTTGGCTCTCATTGCTTCCAGCTGCTTGGCTGCTTCGGGGTCTGTCTTTGCCTTTTCTTTCAGTTCAGCCCGTGTCAGTTTGTTTTTCTTTTTGGCTCGCTCCACTCGCTTACGCTCAGTTTCGAGCATCTTTTCACGCTTGATGCGCTCTTTTTCCTCTAACTGACTGATATATTCCGGGCTGGCTTCTCTGGCTTCCTTTAGCTTCTGACGGTGCTTCTGATTCCGTTCACGCTGATATGCCAGATGTTCTTCGTACTGTGCGATAGCTTCCGGGTCTCCGGCTTGTGCAGCTTCTCGCAGAGCGACCAGCTTCTGTTTTCTGCGCTCTGCTGATTTCTTACCCTTTTCCTGCTTCTTTCGCAGCTGCTCGGCTTCGATGGCGGCAATGCGTTCTTCCTCGGAAACAGTTTCAACAGGTGGGTAGTAGTTGCCGATGAAATTGAAATGAATGTCGATGTTCTGCTGACGGTAGATGGTTCGACCGCCTGTGGCTTCGTGAACCTCAATCCTGTCAATGAACGCATAGAGCATGGTGTCGGTCAGTTCCTCGCAGTCCCGGTATTTCTTGACCAGAGCGATAAAACGGGATGCGTCCACCTGCTTGATTTCGTCCTGCTGAACCAGATTTTCCAGCTCTGCAACACGCCTTTCCAGCAAAATCTGTTCTTCATCGTACTGCTGAATCATGCGCTGTGCCTGTCGCTCCGGCAGCAAGCCGCTCAAGGTACTCTCATAGAGCTTGTTGATTTTCTCGTCCAGTTCAGCCATTCGTTTCTTCGCTTCGGCAAGCTCCTGATAGCCGTTGTTTGCTGTTCTGGTCTGCTGCTCATTCCAAACGGCTTTGAGTTGCTGAATGAACTCGTCCTCGTTTTCAAGGACATATTTGCTTACTGCCTGAATTGCCTGTAAAATTGCTGCTTCCAGAACCGATGTTTTTACATAGTGGGAAACACATTCGCCGCTCTTGCTTCTATAATTGCCGCATTGGAAAGCGGAATCTGAATCATAGTGCGTTTTGCTATGATTTGCTTCGGGACTGATATATCCCATTCGGGAACCACAATCTGCACAGTACACCAAGCCGGACAAGCGGTGGGAGTAGGTGCCGTTCGCCACTCTCGGCTTTTTCTTTGAGCGTATCTTTCTGGCAATATCCCATGTGTCTTGGTCGATGATGGCTTCATGCGTATCAGGGAAAATCATCAGCTCGTCCGGCGTTGCGGCTCTGCGTTGCTTGGTCTTGAAGTTCTCGCAGATGGATTTGCCCAACACAGTATGACCGAGATATTCCTGCCGATCAAGGATGTAGCCAACGGTGGTTGCGCTCCATCGGTAGGGGTCTGCTACATTCTTGTGTCTGCAATTCTTCGGCTGATTTAAGGCTGCATAAGCGGAGGGAATCAGCACCTTCTCCGCTGTCAGCATTTCCGCAATGGCGGTGGTGCTGTTGCCCTGGCAAACCAGACGGAAGATTTTTCTGACAACCTCTGCGGCTGGCTCGTCCACGATGAGGGTCTGCTTATCGTCCGGCTTCCTCTTGTAGCCATACGGGATGGAGCCGCTGCATCGCATTCCGTCTTTCATTCTGGACTTGAAGATTGCCTTGATTTTGTTGCTGGTGTCCTTGGCATACCACTCGTTCATGATGTTCAAGAACGGCGTGAAGTCATTGTCCTGTGGGGTGGCACTGTCCACATTGTTGTTGATGGCTATGAACCGAACGCCCTTCTTCGGAAAAAGGATTTCTGTGTAGTAGCCAACTTGCAGATAGTTTCTGCCAAAACGACTGAGATCCTTTACCACAAGGGTCTCCACTCGTCCGGCTTCGACTTCTTCCAGCAGGGCGGCAAAACCGGGACGATTAAAGTTCGTGCCGGAATAGCCGTCATCATAGAAGTGCCGGATGTTTCTCAGCCCATGCTGACGGGCATATTCTTCAAGATATTTCTTCTGGTTCTGGATGGAGTTTGATTCTCCAGCCTGTTCATCATCTCTTGATAAACGCTCATATAGAGCTGTAATTTTGATTTCTTCTTTCTTTGCCACGGTTTTACCTCCCTTCTTTATGTAATCAGCAGATAAACATCGGTCGTGCTTGTGAAACACACCCTTTGTCTATCTGCTTATAGTATAACCCTTGGGGTCTGTTACCACATAGGAACTGTGCATCTGCATCAGGTTCGGCTTTAGCCAGAACCGGGTCTTACCAGAACCGGAGCCGCCGATCACCAGAACATTTTTGTTTCTGGCGGTCTTGGGGTCCTTGGGGCG